>Ga0116126_1000077_pt1 | contig 85455 bp, 80 predicted proteins | sample June2015DPH_16_5_FD_89730 | JGI IMG/M metagenome (GOLD analysis project Ga0116126, IMG submission 89730) | Peatland microbial communities from SPRUCE experiment site at the Marcell Experimental Forest, Minnesota, USA - June2015DPH_16_40 | ecosystem: Environmental > Terrestrial > Soil > Wetlands...
AGCGTCCTCGCCATCCCAGTGGCACGGCCAACGCCAACCACACCAGCGGAACGTTGGTCAGAACGCCGAAGGCGTGCTCAACTCCTCCATGGCCCGCAGGCAGCGGGGGCACTGTAATGTCATGCACGAACGGAAACTGACCGCTCCAGCGCGCCGGTTCCAAGAAATAGACCCGGAAGTTGAACCACAGATACCGCAGACTGAAGAACTGGCGTGTAAGATGCGGGTCTCCGGCCAATTGGTACCGTAGGCCGAACTCGAAGGGACTATCGAATCGCAACGCATTATAGAGCATCAGCCCCAGCCCAATCAGTGCAATGGGAACCGTCGCCGCCAGCAACGAAGCCAACACCGTCCGCCGCTCACGCCAAGCCTGGGCCACCGGCACCAGCAGGATGACCGCACCAAACAACAACGACGGCCGCGCTCCCACGGCCAGCCCGTAGGCCAGACTCGCCGCCGCCAGCCACCAGCACCGTCGCGCCGACTCATGCAGTGCCTTCCAAATCCCCGCTACCGCCAGCATCGTCAGCGCATACCCACAACTGATCGACACCTCGTACACATCACACCGCGCCAGCATGACCGGCACACCCGTCGCCAAGCCGAGGGCGAGCACGCCGACGGCCACCACCGCCACGCTGACTTCGGCGAAGTAACGCCGCCACAGCGCCCGCAGCAGACCTACGCTGGCCAGGAAACCGACAAGGCAGAAAATCACCACGGCGTCTCGTTGAAGCAGATACTGGCCCGTCAACGCCACATACGGCCAGAACATCACCACGGCGGGTGTGACCCCGAAATACAGGTATAACTTCCCTTTGTAATAACTCATGTCACCCGCTTCCAGACGATAAGAAGCAAAGGCGCTCGGAGCGTAGGGATCGCCGAGCTGCGCGAGCGCGGGCGGCACCTCTATCTTCAGGTTGAGTTGGCCGACGCGAAAAGCCTGCACCAATAGATTGTAGTAATTGTCAGCCGCGCTCATCCGCCCCGACAGGGGAATACCGGAGTGGGCCGCGCACGCATAAATCCCGACGACCAGTGCGCACACAACGGCCAGTGATGTCCATGCATTCTTCATTGTGCCGCCGATCGTTTCGTCACAGTCCTAGCATCCGGTGGCGGGAATTACCCCTGACTGGCTGTGAAAGGTCAAGTCCCAAAGGGCCATTGAGCCTGCCCCGTGCGCATCACCACATTTGGCCGCGCTGTAGCCGCCCCGCTCCGTCGGGGCGCATCCCGGCACGGCGACAGAGCGCCGTGGCTACATCTTCCCGTCTCGAATGGTGGCAGTATCAAGATGCACCCCGCTATTGGGCAGGCGACGTTTTACAGGGTGACATGGAGCGATGGAATTCGTAGTCTATTTCACCGTGGTTATCCTGACACTCGTATGAAGATCGCCGTCATAGCCGGAGCCGGTCCTGCCGGATTGACGGCGGCCTATGAACTGCTCAGGCGCAGCGACATCAAGCCGATCGTATTCGAGCAGAGCGGCGATCTGGGTGGTCTTGCGCAAACCCGCAACTACAAGGGAAACCGGATTGATCTCGGCGGCCACCGTTTCTTCTCCAAGAGTGATCGGGTGATGAACTGGTGGTTTAATATCCTGCCGCCGCAGGGAGCGCCAGCAGCCGACCCGGCCGAAAACCCCTTGGAAGTCGCGTTCGCTCGGGAAGTCATCCAGGAGGTACTGACTGCCGAGCCGTCGTACCCGGGTCCCGGCCACAAGACACACACCGTGCGCCGCCCGGCGCCAGACCCCGGGCAGGAAGACGAAGTGATGCTCCTGCGACGGCGCCTGTCGCGGATTTTTTACCGCGGGAATTTTCTGCCGTATCCGCTGGGAATTACGTTGCTGGTTGCCTGGCGGCTTGGCCTCTGGAACACGTTCCTCATTTTCCTGAGTTACCTTCGCGCGCGCGCTTTCCCACTCAAGGACGAAACGTACCTCGACGCGTTCTTCATCAATCGCTTCGGTCGCCGGCTGTACCGGACATTTTTCCAGGACTATACGGAGAAAGTCTGGGGTCTGCCCTGCTCGAAGATCCGCGCCGACTGGGGCGCGCAGCGCGTAAAGGGGTTGTCACTGAAACGCGCCATCAGCCAGGCGGTGAGGGATCTGCTGGGCGGCGATTTTCAGAAGCAGCAGCGCGATCGCGAGATCAGCCTGATCTCGCAGTTCTTTTACCCCAAGCTCGGCCCCGGCCAAATGTGGGAAACCGTTGCCCGCCAGGTGCAACAATGCGGCGGGGATGTCGTCTTGCACCACCGAATCACCGGGGTGCACCTCGCCGATGGCAAGGTCCGCGCCGTCACGGTCGAGGACACGCAAACCAACGCCATCCGCCAGGTCGAATGCGACTACTTCTTTTCCACCATGCCCATCAAGCATCTCATGGACGGGATTACCCCGCCGCCACCGGCCGAGGTGCAGGAAGTGGCCCGCGGATTGATCTACCGGGACTTCCTCACGGTCGGTCTGTTGCTGCGCAAGTTGCACGTACGCGAACACGGCAAACCACCGGCTCGCGCCGTGCCAGACAATTGGATTTACATCCAGGCGCGTGAGGTGCTCGTCGGCCGCGTCCAGGTTTTCAACAACTGGAGTCCCTACCTCGTGGCCAACCCGAAGGACACGGTCTGGGTCGGCCTTGAATATTTTGTCAACGAGGGCGATGCCCTGTGGACAATGCCGGACAACGACCTGATTGCCTTTGGCACCCGTGAAATGCAGGCCATCGGGATGGTCGATCCGTCGGATGTGCTGGACGGTCACGTCGTGCGTATGCTCAAGGCATACCCGGCCTATTTCGGCAGTTATCCGCAGCTGGACGTTGTCCGCCGTTACGTGGACGCCATTCCCAACCTCTTCCTCATCGGTCGAAACGGCATGCATCGGTACAACAATCAGGATCACAGCATGCTCACAGCGATGATGGCGGTGGACAACATTCTGGAAGGGCGCACCGACAAGACCAACATCTGGGACGTCAATCTGGAGATGGAATACCACGAGCAACGGAAACAGGACTAGCCGGCAGCCGGGCATGCCTGACAAGATACGACGGGTCCGGAATTGAGGAAGTGGCAGAGTCCTGGCATTGTGTAACGTGCGCCTCGGCGAAATCGGGCGCCAGACGTAGCACGTCTAATTTCCTGCGCCACTGCCCAAGCCTGCCTTTCACTGAACAGCCCGGGCTCGCGCCAGGGCATTCTGGGCTTGGACGAAATCGGGTTTGATTCGCAGCGCCTGCTCGTAGTGTCCGATCGCCTCTTGAACCCTGCCGACTTTCTCCAAGGCAAGCCCCAGATTGAAGTGCGCCTCGGCGAAATCGGGCGTGATCCGTAGCGCCTGTTCGTAATGGCCGATCGCCTCCTGGGCGTTGCCTGTCCGCAGCAGGGCATTCCCCAAATTGCATTGGGCCTGGACATAATCCGGTTTGACCCGCAGTGCCTGCTCATAGTGGCCGATGGCCTCCGCCAGCCTACCCTGTCTCATCAAGGCGATTCCCAGGTTGTTGTGAGCATCGGGGTAATCGGGATCGATCCGCAACGCCTGTTCGTAATGGCCGATCGCCTCCTGTACCCGGCCTGCTTGCTCCAAGGCGACCCCCAAACTGTTGTGCGCGTCGGCAAGATCGGGTTTGATCCACAGCGCCTGCTCGAACTGCACAATGGCGTCTCGAACATTCCCGGCGTTCCACAGGGCCCCTCCCAGAGCGTTGTGCGCATCGGCGAAATCGGGCTTGATGCGTACGGCCTGTTCGTAATGGCTGATCGCCTGCTGTACCCGGCCTGCTTGCGCCAAGGCGACCCCCAAGTCGTAGTGCGCCTCGGCGAAATCGGGCTTGAGACGCAGCGCCTGCCCGAACTGCGCAATGGCATCTGGAACATGGCCCGCTTTCAGCAGGATTTTTCCCAGATTGTTGTGCGGCTCGGCACATCGCTCGACGCTGGCCAACAGGTTAAACGCCACTGAGAAGCCCAAGAGCAAGCCCCAGCCCCAGCGCACCGCGCGCCGCCAGACCGGCTGGCCAGCCACTGCACGCTCCAAACTTAAGATGCCAATCACCGCCAGCAACACCAATGCGGGCAAGAAGTCCACTTCATAGCGATTTTCTGCGGCACAGAAAAGAACCAGGGTCAGCGCGCAACTCCCGAAAAGCAAGACTACCGCTGTCAAGAGCCCACGTAAGCTGGAACGCGCCTCCGCTGACCGACTGCGCCACGCCAGCGGCACGGCCAGCGCCAGCCACACCAGCGGAGTATTGGTCAACACGCCAAAGGGCGCGTCAACCCCGATAATGCCCGCCGGCCAGGGCGGCAGGGTGATGTCATGCACAAATGGAAATTGACCGCTCCAGCGCGCCGGCTCCAGAAAATAGACTCGGAAGTTGAACCAGAGATAGCGGAGATGGAAAATTTTGGCCGTGTCCTGACGGACGCCGGACAGCGCGTAGCGCCAGCCGAACTCGAACGGACTATCGAACCGCAAGAAATTGTATATCATCAGTCCCAGCCCGATAACCACCATCGGGCTGGTCGCCGCCAGCAACGGAGCCAACACCGCCCGGCGCTCACGCCAGGCTTGGGCCACCGGCACCAGCAGGATGACCGCACCGAACGACAAGGAAGGTCGCGCTCCCACAGCCAACCCGTAGGCCAGACTGGCTGCCGCCAGCCACCGGCACCTCCGTTGCGGTTCGTGCAACGTCTTCCAAATCGCCGCCAGGGCCAGCATCGTCAGCGCATACCCACAACTGATGGCTACCTCGGTCGCTTCACACCGCGCCAACAGAAACGGCGTGAACGTGGCCAAGCCCAGTGCCAGCGTGCCGGCGGCGACCGCCGCGACGCTGACTGCGGCAAAGTAGCGCCGCCAGAGCGCCCACAGCAGGCCCGTGCTCACCAGAAAACCTACCAGACAAAAGATCGCTGCCGCATTTTTTTGAAGCAGATAGTGGCCGGTCAACGCCACAGAGGGCCAGAAAAGCACCAAAGCGGGCACCACTCCGAAATAGAGGTAGAACTTCCCCTTGTAATAACTCGTGTCGAGCACCACGTAGCGGGCGTAGGCAGCAGGATCGTAGGGGTCGGCGAGGCTGGCGAACCCGGGCGGCACCTCTTTCTTCAAACTGAGTTGGCCGGCGCGAAAGCCCTGCACGAGCAAATTGTAGTAGTTGCGATCCGCGCTCAGACTGGACGATGTGAGAAAGCCGGAATGGGCCGTATATGCGTAAGTCCCGATGACCAACGCGCACACCGCGCCCAAGATTCCACGCTGTCTCCACGAGCACCTTCCACTGGGTGCCTCCGCCTCGCGGCCATCTGACTGCCTGTCGATCATCTCTGGAATGAGCCCAACCCCCCTGCGGTTCTCGCTGATCGGAAGGCAAGCGCGCCGATCAAATGGCCCAAGCGGCACCGCATGCTTCTGCGCGAGCCGACGCTGTCTTCCGGTTCTGTGACGAAATCGGATGATACGCCTCAGGCATTGCTTCTGCAATCCCTCGCCATTGTGGGCGATTTGCCGGCAGTGGCGGACCTACTATCGACATCATCGGCGGCATTCGGGGAAAGGGACAGACTTCCCGCCTTGCGGGTCAGGGGACGGTTTTCGGGAGTGGTCCCGTGACCCCGAGGCGGAGCACAACGAGCGAGCCTGATCCAAGCGCATCTGGCGACCCATGCTGTTTCTCTACGGTGCCAAACCGCCGCCGTCAAACGGTGCGACAGCCGCCCCGATGCCGCATTAGATCTTCGTGATAATCACGGCAGGAACGTTTGGTATTGGGTCACGCCATCCACGAACATCGGCTGGTAATAGACGCCGTTGAATTGATAGGCGAGGTTGCCGTTGACCGACACCTGGATGGCTCCGGGTGGCAGGTCCGGCACTGTGACGCCGATGGGCGTGGACGCCACGACGAATCCGTTGTCTTGCTGCACGTAAAACGCGCCGCCGGCGTAATAATATGTCAGGCCGCCGGCATCGATTTCAATCGCGCCATCCGGAGGCTGTGGAATATCCGCCCCGACGGGCGGGTAGACCTCCTGGTAGGAACCATCCGACGGTTGGTAGTAGATGCCATCGCCGTAATAGTAGGGTGCGCCATTCACGAACACCGAGATGCACCCGATTGGCAGGACGCCCCATCGCCGCCCGAAGGCGAAATCGTGCCACGGCCAGTGGCGGTGGACGTCGGCATCCACATCATGGCCGACGATGACATGGGGAGGCGTGTGGTAAGCGGGACGCCCTCCTACGGGCTGCTGGACCACGTGCGTATCGACATGACGGACGGTGCCATGATTGAAGCGATCCACGACCGCAGGCCGCTGCTGCACCGGTGCTCGCTGAGGTTCCGACATTCGTTGCGGTTCGGATCCACGTGACGGTTCGGCTCCCCGCGACGGTTCGGATCGTTGGGCGTATGCCAGCGGCAAGGCGACCAGGAACGCCACCAAACCGACGCCGATGGCTTTCCACGAAGTGGAATGGGGGACATTCATGATTACTTGCCCTCCTTCGCGTGCGCGTCGTTTTGGGCTTTAATCTGCGCCACGGTTATCTTCGAGGCCCCCGCGGGCGGCTCGAAAGTGAACAGGAAGTCGGGCAATTTGGTTTCAAAGTCCCAGTTCGACAGGATCGCCGTGAATTCCGGCGAACCGTCCTCGTCCTTGTACGTAAACACGATCTTGCGCGGCACCGGTTTGGCGCCATCCTCGATCCAAATCTGCCAGTCCACCGCGCCCAACGAAAAGGCGAGGTGTTCGCAGGGCACGCCCAGCACCGTCACCGGACCAACATCGTAACCGGAAACGGCCTTCTGCATCACGTTCCGATACGGATCGCTGACGATCAGGTCCTCCAGCGGCATCGTGATGCCAAAACGGTCACAGGCCATGTCCAGCGCTTCGTCGAGTGAACCCGGGGCCGGAATGCTTCCGTAGAAATTCTGCACGCGGTTGAGCAGCGTGATCGATTTCCCGTCGTAGAACAGCCCGTGATTGCCGCGGGTGGAGCGCACCTCGGCATGAAATCGATCGGGACGTCGCACCTGTAACACAATCGTTCTGCCGGCCTGGACTCTCTGTCCCGAGGACAGTGCTACGTCCTGCCACACCTCGGCATTGACCGAGAACGATTGGGCTTGGCCCAGATAATCGCCCATACGCTTGAGAAGTTCATTTGCGCGAGGATCGATTGCCGGCTTTACCGCGACATCCGATGTCGGGGCCGCGGGCGCACCCGTTGCCGAAAGTACTGCCAGCCCCGCCAGGAACGGGGCCAGCGCGCAGGCGGCGATGGTCAGGCGCAGCCCGCTTGCGTGGCCGCAGCCACTTCGGCGAGGCGAAGGCCTGGGAAAAGCAAAGTTGATGATTCGCTCGATTCGGTTCATGAATACCTCCGTTTACCGCGTAAACGTAACAAGGGGCAGTATAGGTCAGGGGCCGATTTTTACAACCCGATTTGATGACCTGGCTGGGCCATGCGCAATCGAGGCCGACTCCCTTCCTCTGACGTCAGTCGCATCTTTTGCAAGATGCAACCTTGCCGGGCGATGAACATTCTGGCATTAATTGCGTCGGAGGATGTGGATGAAGAGCTGGGGAATCATGCTGGCGGTGTTGCTGACCTGCGGCGAGATGCTGCGCGTTAGCGCGGCGGCGACGGACGAGACCCGGCTGTATCGCGTCGCCGAAGCCGCATTCAAAGACGGACTCAACGATCTCGCCGAACGGCAATTCATCGAATACCTGGGGCAATTTCCCGATTCGGACCGCGCGGATGCTGTGGTGCTGGATCTGGCACAGGCGCAGTTGAATCAAGGCAAATGGGAAGCCGCGGTCAAGACGTTGCAGGGTGCGCTGGCCCGGTGGCCCACCGAGAAGCGTCCCGATGGTTTTCGGTTCTGGCTTGCGGAAGCGCTGTTGCGCGGCGAACGCTACATCGAGGCCGAACAGCGGTATTCGGAAGTCATCGAGAAATATCCCCATAGCGCGTATCGGCCCCAGGCGCTGTATGGCCTTGCATTTGCCCGATTCAAACTCGGGCATTTCAACCCGGCGATGCAGGCGCTGGATGAGTTCGACAAGCTCAACCCCCGGGCGGACCTGGCGCAGGAAGGGGAACTTCTCCGTGGCCAGCTTCATCTCGCCCTCCAGCAGTTTGACAAGGCGGAGACCGTTCTCGCCAGCGTGGTCAACAAGTATCCCAACACGCGGGCGGCGTTTCGCGCCGATATCTGGCTGGGCGAATCACTCTCACGCCGCAATCAGGCGGCCGACGCGTTGAAGCGCTACGGGGCGGTCATCGATTCCTACAAGTCCAGTCCCAACAAGCCCGTGACCGGCCAGTTGGCTGCGGAGGCCTGGCGCGGGGAGGGCTGGGTGTATTGGAACCAACAGAAGTATGGCGATGCCGCCCAGTCCTTCGCCCAGGCGCTGGCGCTTGCGCAAGATGCGGGACTGAAACGGGAAGCGATGCTCAAGCTGGGCGAGTCCTACGCCCGCGCCGGTCAGTTGGCTGACGGCGTGGCCAAACTCAAAACCTACCTGCGGTCCACGCCGAACGACCCGCTCGCCGATGAGATCCAGATGACCGTTGGCGATTTGTTGTTTGCCAGCAACGATTTCACCAACGCCCTGCCGGAATATGCCAACCTGGTCGACAAGTATCCGCAGAGCAGGCTGGTGGCCAAAGCCGATCTCAATGCCGGCTGGTGCGCGTGGAAGCTCGACAAGATGTCCGATGCGCTGCCGTATTTCCGGCAAGCCGCCGCGCTCGCCAACGATTCCGCCATCGCGGCCGAGGCGCTGTTCAAGATGGGCGATGCCGAATTCGCTCTCAGCCAGTACGCCGACGCAATTACGGATTACCAGCGGCTGATCAGTACCTATCCCGAGACCAGGCTCCTGGATCGTGCCATGTTCCAACTCGGCCAGTCATACCAGCGCACCCATAACGGGGAGGCCGCGGTCCATGTGTTCGAGTCGCTCGTGCAACAGTTCCCCAACAGTGCGCATGCGGCCGAATCGCAATTTGCCATCGGCGTGATTGACGGCGGGCTCGGGAAGGAATCGGACGCGCGGGCGGCGTTGGGAGTGGTCGTGGCGAATTATCCGCAGAGTGAATGGGCGGCAAAGGCTGGTCTGGCCATCGGCGAATCGTTCTATCGCGAGGGCAAATACGACGATGCGGCAGTGGAGTTCGAGAAACTGATGGCCTCGGCGCCCGACACCGAGCTTGGTCAGCGGGCGTTTTACGATCGCGGCTGGTGTTACGCGCGCCGGGGGCAGACGGAGAAGACGCTCGGGGAATTCAATGATTTCCTGAAGAAATTCCCTCAGTCCGTGCTCGCCCCGGATGTGCAGTTTTGGGTGGCGGACTACTACATGAAGCAAAAGGACTACATCAAGGCGCAGGAGCAATTCCAGTTGCTCGTCAAGAACTACGCCACCAGCGAGCAGGCCGATACCGCACAGTACATGGGTGGCCGCGCCGCCTACCTGCGTCAGGATTACACGACAGCCATCGAATTGTACGAGGCGCTGATGAAGAATTTCCCCAACTCCGGCTGGCGCTGCGATGCGCGGTTCGGAGAAGGCGATGCGCTGAGCGAACTGAACAAGTTTGGCGACGCGCTGCTCGTGTTCGATGCGCTGACCAAGGATTTTCCCGATTGCTATCTGTTGTCCGAGGCGTATGGACGCAAAGGGGACATGCAATTCACGCTGGGACGATTTGACGAGGCCATCCCGAGCTATCGACGGGCCCTGGACGCCGCCCGGGAGGGCGACGCGTCGCTACGCAACCAATTGTACTACAACATTGGGCGGTCGTTCGAGAAAGCGACCAAACTTGAGGATGCGTTCGAGTGGTACAGCAAGGCGGTGTATGAACAAGCGGCGGCGCCGGATCCGAACGCACCGCCCGAGCGGTTCTGGATGTGCAAAGCGGGACTGGCGGCCGGCGGAATCAAGGAGCAGCGGCAACAGTGGCGCGACGCCATCCTTCTGTATCAGAAGCTTGCGGACATGTGTCCGGATATGAAAACGATGCTCGAACAGCGCATTCGCAAGCTGCGCGTCGAGCATGTGATCCTGTTCTGAGCACGCAACTTGCTCGGATTATCGTTGAACAGGAGGCGTTTCTAAGGTAAGCAAGAGGTACGATATGCTGACGATCATGGCAAGAGGCGGTCCGTTGATGTGGTTTATCCTCATCAGCGCCATCGTGGCAATCGCTGTATTTTTTGAGCGGTTGTATCGGTATCATACTGCCCAGATTCACACTAATGATTTCGTAAGTGGCATCCTGAACTCTCTCAAGCGTGGCAACGTCAAGGAAGCAATCGATACGTGCCGCAACACCGCCGGTCCGGTGGCGCAGGTGGTCATGGCGGCGGTGCTCAACCACGATCGGTCCCGTGATGAGATTCGGGAAGCCGTTCAAGACACGGCGCGCACGGAAGTGACACGGTTGGAGCGCAATCTGCCCATCCTGGTGACCATTGCCCAGGTCGCGCCGTTGATCGGATTCCTCGGCACGGTGTGGGGCTTTATTCGGGTGTTCAAGGTGATTGAGATAACGCAGGCGACCACCGCCGGGCAACTCGCCGGCGGCGTCTGGCAGGCGTTGCTGACGACCGCCGGGGGTCTGGTCGTGGCCATCCCCAGTTACATCGCCTACAACTATCTTGTCAGTCGCGTACAGAATCTGGTGCTCGACATGGAGAAAGCCGCCAATGAAACGGTCCAGTATCTGGCCCGCAAGGAAGAAGGCGGCGAGCAGTCGGCGAAAGTGGTGGAGATGCGATGACGTTCAAAACGAACTGCCAGATGTCCAAAGGGCTGGTGGATCCCGCACCACTGGTCAACGTGGTGTTCTTGCTTCTGTTGTTTTTCGTCCTCAACTCGTCGTTTGTCATGCAGTCGGGCTTTGGTGTGTCACTGCCCGCGGGCGGCAATACACCGCTGAGGGACAACTTCCAAACGCTTGTCGTCACCGCGGCCCGGGACGACCTGCTGTTTTTCAACGATCAACCCGTGGCCATCGACAAGCTGGAGCAGACCTTGCGCGAGGCCGTTCAACAAACGCGGGTGCACGAATTGATCATCAAGGCCGACAAACAGGTCTCCCTCGGGACCGAGACCGAGATCATGAGCGCCGCAAATCGGGCCGGCATTACGACGATCAACATGGCCGCACGGCCCGAGGGGCCAGCGGCGATCCCGGCGAACTGAGTTGCCATGAGGCGCGTCCCCAAGCTGTCCTTCGCGCAAGGGCAACTGATGCTGTGGATTCTGGCCGGCTCCCTGGTGGCGTTTGGCTCGATGTTTCTTTTCTTCCGGGTTTCCGGCGTTTCACTCATGACAGCCCAACGAGAAGTTCCCCGCATCAATTTCATGCCAACACGCCGTCAGGACCCGTTGTTGGCGCCCGGCCCTGCCTACGTCGTTGCCGACGTATTCGACCCAAGCCTGATGTCGTTGCCCAGCGCGCACGGTTTTTCCAAGCGCGTGTGGGCGCGAAAAATCGAGGCCGGTCAGCGCGATTTGGGGTGGAACCAGACGCCGTCATTTCTGGGTGTCACGGCCCCTGGTTTGCCGGCGCCGCTGCTGCAGCCGGTGCCGGTAGATGCGGCGGTACTTGCCGCGGCCGAGAAAACCCCCGCGCTTTCCGAGGAGGTGAACGACCAGGAAGTGCTCGAGCCACCCCTGTCGATTAACCAATCGGTCTTTCGTGTCCTCAGCGCACTGGAGGATCGAAGCGTCGTGTACGCGCCGCCATTGCCCACCATCAAAGGTCTGGCGCCGCTCACGCCCACGCAGGTCCGCGTCGGCGTAGACGCTGATGGGCTGGTACCCTATGTCCTGCTCGATCGGTCCAGTGGAGACGACACCGTGGACGCGCAGGTGCTGGAGCTGGCGAGGCAGTTTCGCTTCGAAGCCGAGCACGACAGTGGTCCATCTTCGCTGACCTGGGGTGTGCTGCGATTCTTGTGGACGACACAATCGGTATTGGCAACCAATAGCGACAGTGCCGCCACGCCGCATTGAAGTCCCCCGGCCGCAACCAGTTCTTTTCTCCCATCCGCGACGCATTTGAGGATTCTCGCCAGTCTGTGCGCCGAGCACGATTGAATGGAAGTGGGTGCGGATTGTGGTCAAGCGGGGTGCTTGCCCTGCAACTCACCGTCGAGTAACATCCCCGCTGCATGAAAACCCTGCGGTACGATCAAGCGGATTTCGAGCGGACCGTTGCCGAGGCAAGCGCGGCATCGAGTTTGTTCGATCCACAAATCGAAGAGCGGGTGTGCGCCATCATCGATGACGTGCGCGCCCGCGGCGACATTGCGCTGGCAGAATTGACCGAGCGCCTTGATAAGGTGCGGCTGCAACCGTCAGAGCTTCGCGTGACCGTCAAGCCGCGGCGGCCGGAAACGAAACTGCTGCGGGCGATTGCGGCGGCGCACCGGAACGTCGCGGCGTTCGCCGAGCGGTCGTTGCGCAAGGATTGGTCGATGCGCAACGCCCAGAGCGGAATTGTGGGCGAGAAATTTGATCCGCTGCAACGCGTGGGAATTTACGTGCCGGGTGGGACGGCGCCGTTGGTTTCCACGGTGTTGATGACGGTCACGCTGGCGAAAGTTGCCGGCTGCGCGGAGATTATTGTCTGCTCTCCTCCACCGATTAATCCGGCGTTACTCTACGCAGCGCACGTTGCTGGGGCGACGGAGGTGTACCAGCTCGGCGGCGCACAAGCCATTGCTGCGATGGCACTGGGGACACAATCGATCAAGCGCGTCGTGAAGATCTTCGGTCCAGGGAACGCCTACGTGACGGCGGCCAAGAAACTTCTGTTTGGTCGCGTGGGGATTGATTTGCTCTCCGGACCGAGCGAATTGCTGGTGGTTGCGGATGATACCGCGAGGCCTGATTTCATCGCGGCGGACATGCTGGCGCAGGCGGAGCACGGGAGTGGCTACGAGCGCGTGTGGTTGGTGACCACCTCGGAGAGGATTCTGGCAGCGGCTGAGATTGAGCTTCGGAAACAAATCAGCAGCCTTCAGCGGCGCGAATTCACCCAACGGGCGCTGCAGAATGGGTGTGTGTTTGTGCTCGCCAAGGACATGAATCAGGCGATTGCGATCACCAATCAATTTGCGCCAGAACACTGCGAGATCATGACGAAGAATCCGCCGGTCGTCGTGAGGAAAATCAAGACAGCGGGCGCGATCTTTGTCGGCCCATGGACACCGACGGTGGTGGGGGACTACCTGGCAGGCCCCAGTCACGAGTTGCCAACGGGCGGCGCGGGAAGAAGCTTTGCCGGGCTGACGGTGGACCAGTTCCAGCGGCGCACGAGCCTCGTGGAGTTATCGCGCAGTTCGTTGGAGAAATCATTGCCGTCGCTGGAGGCGCTGGGAACCGTCGAAGGATTGGACGCGCACGTGGCCTCGGCGCGGATTCGGTTCTCATGAGCCTGGTCCGCCGTCAGGTCGAGCGGATGAGTGCATATACGCCGGGCGAACAGCCAAGGGTCGCGGGCCTCATCAAGCTCAACACCAACGAGAACCCGTATCCGCCGTCGGCAAAGGTGCTCGAGACGTTGCGCGGGGCAATCGACGGGAAGTTACGGCTGTATCCGGATCCGACGTCTTCTGGGTTGCGAACGAAGCTGGCTAAGATTCACGGCTTCGATCCGGATGAGATTGTCATCGGCAACGGCTGCGACGATATCTTGAACCTCTGCGTGCGCGCGTTTTGCGGCGAGTGCGAAAAGCTCGCGTACTTCTGGCCAAGCTACTCGCTGTATCCCGTGCTGGCAAACATTCAGGGCGCGACGCCGGTGGAATTGCCGTTGGACGAAAACTTCCAGATCACGGCGCGCCCGGCGTTGCTGGCAAAGCTGGCGGGCGTGAAACTGGTATTCATCACGCAGCCGAATGCGCCGAGTGGCGTGTGGTTGCGGCGGGTTGATCTGCAGCGCGTGATTGAGGAGGCACAAGGCGTTGTGGTGATCGATGAAGCGTACGTGGACTTTTCGTCGGAGAACTGTCTCGATTTCGCGCGTGAGTACGACAACGTGATCGTGGCGCGGACGTTCTCCAAGGCGTTTTCGTTTGCCGGGATGCGCGTCGGCTGGGCGGCGGGATCGCGCGAGTTGACCGGCGCATTGGCCAAGGTGAAGGACAGCTACAATGTGAGCCGGCTGAGCCAGCTCGGCGCGGAGGCGACGCTGGACGACTGGGACTATTTTCAGGGGAACGTGAAGAAGATTTGCGCCACGCGGGAGCGCACCGTCTCGGCGCTCGCCAAACTCGGTTTTTTTGTTTATCCTTCGCAAACGAATTTCGTGTTCGCGAGGCCGCCCGCGCCGGTGACCGCGAAACAGTGGTTCGATGGGCTACGCGCACGGAACATTCTCGTGCGCTGGTGGGATGCCGATCGGATCCGTGATTTTGCCCGGGTCAGCATCGGGACGGACGAGGAGATGGACAAGTTTCTAACAGCGACAAAGGTGATCTGTGAAGAAGCGAAGCGCTAGAGTTCAACGCGACACCGCGGAGACGAGGATCTCGCTGGCCCTGACCATTGACGGCCGCGGCAAGGCGAACGTGTCGACCGGCGTCCCATTCTTCGATCACATGCTGACGTTGCTGGCGAAGCATTCGTTGTGTGACTTGACCGTCAAGGCGACGGGAGACCTCGACGTGGACGCACATCATACGGTCGAGGACATCGGGATTGCGCTCGGGCAGGCATTCGTCCAGGCGCTGGGCGACAAGCGCGGGATTCGGCGCTACGGCTGGGCCCTGGTGCCGATGGACGAGGCGCTGGCGCAGGCGCGTATCGCGCTCGACTTTAGCAATCGGCCCTTCCTGGTGTTTGAAGCGAAGAATTGGAATCGCGTTGCCAACGTGTCGCTTGGTCGGAAGAAAGAGTTTCGCGTCGGGTTGGTGAAAGAATTTCTGCAGGGCTTTGCCAACGAAGCGCGGTGTAATCTGCATGTCGATCTGCTGCGGGGCGATGAACCGCATCACGTGGTAGAGGCGATCTTCAAAGCGTTGGCGAAAGCCCTTGATCTCGCCTGTCAGCGCGACGCCCGAGTCACCGGCGTGCCCAGCACGAAGGGGAAGTTGTAGTCAGCGAAACTTTGCGGTGCGGCTGGTGGAGCGGCCCCAGGTGCGGGGCAGGGGAAGCGGCTCGGCGGGTAAGCCTTTTTCCAGCGGCTGCCATTCCTCCTCGTAAACCAGATCGAGCATGGGCTCGGGGATACTGTCCATCTTGATTTCCATTTCGCGTTGGGGGATGAACGGACACTTGGCTTTCTCGGCGACGAGATGGGCAGCCTCCTGTTCCAGCAACATGCGCGTGCCGGTTTTGACGCTGCGTTTGCCGTAGCGCATCTCGATTTGTTCCAGCGCGTGGTGCAATTCGCGGCGCCTGTATTCCGCGTCGTTGTTGAACATGTCGGGTTCGAGTTCCAACGGCTGCATGTTCCAGAAATTGATGCAGATCTGGCGGATGGGTTGGGTTTGGTTTGCGACGAGTTGCCGGAACAATCGCTCGACCTGCGGATTGATCAGGCGCGGCTCGAACTGCGCGGCGGGAAATTTTACGCAGGCGCCGTTGCCCTCTAGATTTTTGAAGCGCACGTACACGCCCATCTCGCGGGCCTTGAGGTTCTCGCGAAAGAACGTCGTCACGGTGCGCTCGGTCTGGTCGAGCAGGAACAGCAGGGCGGTTTCGTGGTCGGGCTCGTCATAGGGCAGGGTAGTGGCGCTGCCGATACAGGTGCGCGGCTTGTTGGCCAATGAAAGGCGTTCGCGAAATTGTCCCGTGGCCAGCAGCCAGAGTTCGAGGCCGAAAAATCCGTAGCGTTTCTCCAGCAATCCCAGCGGCAGTTGCGCCACATCGCCGAGAGTCCAGATGCCCAATGCTCGCAATGATAACGCGCGCCGTTTGGCGATGCCGGCGAGTTTTTGCACCGGTATGTCGTGGAGGAACTCACGCTCCTGATTCTCGGAGACTTCGTGAAAATTGTCCGGCTTGCAATGTTCGGTCGCCAACTTGGCCAGCCAGCGCGAGGAGCCGAGGCCCATCGACACCGGCACGCCGACTTCGTCGATCAATTCGCGTCGCATGCGGATGATCAATTCCGCCGGGGTGCGGCACCGGAACACGGCGGGCGAATCGGTAAAATCCATGAATCCTTCGTCGATGGAGGTGGGCACGAGCAGGGGAGTGTAATGGCGCGCACGGCGGAAAATCTCCAGCGAGAGACGGCGGTACTCGTCATAATGCGGACGCACGAGCACGCCGTCGGGGCATTTGTGTTTGGCCTCGAAACACGCCATGCCGGTGATGATGCCGTAGGCTTTCGCGCGGTAGTTGGCGGCGATCACGATGCCGTCGCCACGTCGTCCACCGCCGACGAAGACCGGCCGCTTCTTCAACTTCGGGTCGAGCGCGATCTCGCACGAGGCGAAGAACGAATCGCCGTCGATATGAAGGATTCGTTGGTGGCGCGCCTGCATACCACACAAATGTGTGGTATTCGGCGTTTGGTGTCAAGCCGCGACATTCCCGCTTGGCGAAGGGTGATTTCCCCATTACAACTGCACGGGTAATTCCATGCACATTCAAACGCACGTCATGTCCGGCTGGTGCTTGGGGAGCTATGCGAAGCTGACTCCGCGCGAGCGGTTCTGTTGCATGCTGGCGGCGAGTTGGGCGGACTTGGATGGGCTGGGAATTCTGGCAGGTCCGGAATTTTATTGGGAATATCACCACAAGCTCTGCCACAATCTTCCATTCGGGCTTTTGCTGTCCGTCGGTCTGATGGTCTTCTCAGGACGACGATGGAGAGCATTCTTCGTCTATCTGGGGCTCTTCCACCTTCACCTCGTAATGGATTATTTTGGCTCGGGCGCCGATTGGGGGATCTACTATCTTTGGCCATTCTCAAACTGGTATGTGGAGAATCCGCACGCGTGGGAGTTTTACTCGTGGCAGAATTTTTCGGCAGCACTCTTCTTTCTGATGTGGATTTTCTGGATCGCCGTGCGCGACGGCCGCACGCCTCTGGAAATCATCATGCCGTCGCTGGACAAGCAATTGGTGCAGTGGCTGAGACGACGATTGGGTTGGAAGAATGGAGAGAAGCGGTTTCTTTAACCGCCGTGTGTGCGATGCGGTTTGGCGCCGGCGTTATCGACCATGAGATGGAAGGTGGTGCTGGCGTGGAAGGCAAGGCGCGTGGAGAGAAGAGATTCGATGCGGTCCGCAATCGGGCCGCGCAAGTTGTCAATCTCGTCGAAACGGATGCGGACAGTTGGGTTGAGGCCGTGCTTGGGCGGAAGAAGATCGACAAGCATGTCGGCCTGGGCGAGGGCGGCATCGCCGGGTGTTGGGTCGGCAAGGTAGCGGCGCACGTCGAAGTTGAGCGGCGCGTCGGATGAATAACTCGCGAAGGTTTTGGCGCGTTCGCGCGTGCAATGGGTCGCGTCGTCGAATTGCACGATGCAATGGAGCGGGGCGGGAAGATAGAGGTCGGCAAGCACTGTAACGGTTGAAGAGAGATCCTTCGCTTCGCTCAGGATGACACCCTTGGGAAGTGGCCAGACGAACGGCTTATTGCGTTCGGCTTCGACATTGAAACGCCGCCGCATCAGCGATGCGACGGCGTCGAGCACAGCGTTCTTTGAGAACTTCACAGCGACTTCAGGCAATCGTCGAGCATGACGTGCAGTTGCGCGATGGTGTCGGGCGTCTCGTCGCCCATGTGGGCGAGGCGGAACGTCTTGCCTTTGATCTGGCCGTAACCGCCATCGATCAAGACCTTGTACTTGTCCTTGAGCGCCTTTTGCAATTTGGCCACGTCGATGTTCCTGGTGTTTTTCACGCACGTGAGCGTGACGGATTCGTACCCTGCCTTCGGAAACAGCTCGAAGCCGCGCGACTTGGCCCAGTCGCGGGTCTTCTGCGCCATCTTGAGGTGCCGCGCGTACCGATTCTCGAGTCCTTCCTTCTCGAATTGACCGAGTTTGAATTGCAGTCCGTAGATGTGCGGGATGCTCGGTGTCGACGGGGTCATGTTCTTGTCATGGTTCGCCTTGAACTCGACGAAATCGAAATAAAAGCCGCGGCCGGGCATCGTCTCGGCTTTCTTCAACGCGCGTTGGCTTACGGCAAATACCGCGAGACCCGGCGGCATCGCCCATGCCTTCTGTGTGCCGGCGAGGATTACGTCAATGCCAAGGGCATCGGTCTCGATTTTCACGGCGGTCATCGAGCTCACGGTGTCGACGATCAGCATGACGTCGGGATAATTGCGCACGACCTTCGCGATGTCCGCCAGCGGGTTCATCACTCCCGTCGACGTTTCGTTGTGGACGACGGTAATGGCGTCAAATTGACCGGTCTTCAGCTTGGCGTCGACCTGTTCGGGCAGGATGGGCTGACCCCAGTCGACCTTGAGCGCCTCGGCTTCCCTGCCGCAGCGCTTGCTCACATCGAGCCACTTGTCGGAGAACGCGCCGCAGCAGCAGTTGAGCACCTTCTTCGAGACGAGGTTGCGAATGGATCCTTCCATCACGCCCCAGGCTGACGACGTGGAAATGAAGACGGGATTTTTCGTGTAAAGGACCTGTTGCAGCTTCGGCTGGATCGAGGCGTAAAGGTCCTGGAACCCCGTTCCACGATGCCCGATCATGGGTTGGCTCATTGCCGCCAACGTATCTTCGCTAACCTCAACGGGGCCAGGGATAAACAACTTTATATGCGACTTGTTCATAGTCAGTTTCCTCTCTTTTCTCGTGACAAACGGCGCAAGCCAATGAATATAATGTTTCCCGCGAAATCTCAATCCTTTTTGCGAGCGAGAGGCCAGCTATGCCAAAAACCCTGAATATCGGCATGATCGGCTACAAGTTCATGGGCCGCGCCCACTCCAACGCGTGGGCGAAGGCAGACAAATTCTTCGATCTCAAAGCCCGCCCGGTGTTGAAGGTGATTTGCGGTCGAGAAAGGTCCGGGGTGGCGAATGCCTGCACGCGCTGGGGCTGGAATCAATTCGTGACCGACTGGCACGAGGTTGTCGAAGACGCGACCATCGACGTCGTGGACATCAACACGCCCAACGACACACACGCGGAGATAGCCATCGCCGCCGCCAAAGCCGGCAAGGCGGTGCTGTGCGAAAAGCCGCTGGCGCTCGACGTGAAGCAAGCGCGGCAAATGGTTGACGCCGTTAACAAGGCTGGCGTGGTCAACATGGTCTGTCACAATTACCGCCGCATTCCCGCGATCGTGTTGGCAAAGCGGATGATCGAATCGGGGGAACTGGGCACGATCTACCACTACCGCGCGCGGTACGCCCAGGACTGGATTGTCGACCCGAATTTTCCGCTGGTCTGGCGGTTGCAGAGCAAGATCGCCGGCTCGGGCGCACACGGCGACATCGACGCGCACATCATCGATCTGGGGCGTTACCTTGTCGGCGAATTCACGGAGGTGTGCGGTCAGATGGAGACGTTCGTCAAAGAGCGTCCGCTGCCCGGCGAGCCGAACAAGAGGGGCAAAGTCACCGTTGACGACGCGGTCATGTTTATCGGTCGATTTAAGAACGGAGCGCTGGCGAATTTGGAGGCCACCCGTTTCGCCCTCGGACGCAAAAACGGTATCCAGATCGAAATCAACGGCAGCAAGGGCTCGCTCGCGTTCGATTTTGAGGACATGAACCGGTTGAAGTATTATAATGACGCCGACCCGGCTGACCGTCGCGGGTTTCGCGACATACTGGTGACGCAGGGCGGGGGTGTCCATCCATACGTCGGCAACTGGTGGCCGCCGGGTCACATCATCGGCTATGAGCACACCTTTGTGCACACGATCGCTGACTTCATTAACGCCGTTGTGGACAAGCAATCCGTTCAGCCGACGTTTGAAGACGGCCTGGCCAACCAGATCGTGCTCGGTGCTGTCGAGAAATCCGCCAAGACGCATCGGTGGATCTCCATCGGAAAGTGACTTGGATGACCTGGACTGAAATACTCGGGGTGTTCACGAAGCCGCTGTTCCAGTTGGGTCAGACGTGGATTTCCCTGGCGACGATGGTCGAGTTTGTCGTTGTCACCGGCATTGTCGTGCTGGTGTCGCGTGTGGTCCGCTACCTGTTGCGCGCGCGGGTGCTGGCGCACACAAAGTTGGACGTCGGCCAGCAGTACGCGATCGCGCGCATTGTCAGCTACGTGGTGTTGGTGCTGGGGCTGCTCATCGGTGTGGAGACGGTGGGCATCAATCTGAATTCGCTGGTGGTCATCGCCGGCGCGCTGGGCGTGGGCATCGGCCTTGGACTACAGAACATCGCCAACGATTTCGTGAGCGGCCTGATCATCCTGGCGGAGCGGCCGATTCAGATTGGCGACCGCATCGATCTCGGCAACAACACGGTTGGCAAAGTGGTGCGGATCGGCGCGCGAGCCACGCATGTGTTGACCAACGACAACATCATGGTGATCGTGCCGAACTCGAATTTTGTCACGAATCGAGTGGTGAACTGGACCCATATCGATCCCCGGGTGCGTTTGCGGCTGGGGATAGGTGTCGGCTACGGCAGCGACCCGCACATGGTGGAGAAGTTTCTCTTGGAAGTGGCCAATGAGAACCCGAATGTGCTCAAGGACCCGGCGCCGACGGTGGCATTCAAGGAGTTCGGCGAAAGCTCGCTGAACTTTGAGTTGCGCGTCTGGGCGGCGGACATGGCGCATCGGCCGGGCAATCTGGAGAGCCAATTGAACTTTGCGATCTGGGACAAGTTCAAGAAGAACGGCATTGAAATCCCGTTCCCGCAACGCGATCTGCATATCCAGGGACCTGTGCGCGTCGAGATGAAGCCGGGCCAGAGCTGATCCCCACCGCTACGCCCGCCGCATTGCGCCAGTGGCGAACGACTGGCTACTGCCGTCAAAAATACACGTTGCAAATGTGACCGGGGATTGTTACTTTATTGGACGGAGCCAGACATGAATTGGCAAGGTGAGTACGATAAGCCAGTCCTAATTGCAAGGAACGAGGTGGTAACCCTGCGCCAAGCTCTCAGATCGCCTGCAGTTCTGCAAAATGATCAGATGTTTCGAGCCAGCCGAGCCAATGAGCTAATTGGTAAGAGCGGTGCAGCCATCCTCGCCGAGGCTATCAATTTCTCTGGGGAGTCCCCCGACCGCCTTAGGAAACTTGTTGTTGCGAGGTTGCAGTCACAACCAGACCGTCGCTTTCGTTTCGTAGACGGAAGGGAGTTCACCGCACAACAAGCGGCTGCCGAAGTCCAGCGCGAATCCACCGAAGGTCAGTATTTCACGAAGCTTGAAAAGCATACACTTGACCTCATCCAAGAGGCTCTGCGCAAGGGACAGATTCCGTGAACATTGTCCTGCTCGAGGCCAATCACGATTCTATTACTGCTTCCGTTCACAAAGCTAGGCGTTTAGCTCTGAATGCCATTCGGCCGACACAGGGCAAAGCCGTAGTCGAGTTGTTTGGCCCCAACGCTACGGCAAGAGCTCTAGAGCACGCTTATAATATACTGATTGGCTATCTTTCCCTCGTATCCGGACTGGGCCATGGCAACTCAAACGAGTTCACCGGGCATCTAGACGAAACCGTATACCAAGCACCCTTATTCCCTACCAACAGGACTGCAACCCAAGCCATCGTACATCTCTTCAGTTGCAACTGCGCTAACAACCTCGGACCGACGCTTGTTCAAGGCGGGGCAAAGGCATTTGTCGGCTACACAGATTTTGTCTACGTACCGCAGGACGATAATGTCATGCCGTTCTTCGTGTCAGAAGCCGCGGCTTTTGACCTACATATTTACAATGGCGGGACGATCTCTGGAGCCAAGAGCGCGGCTGACAGCGCGCACGTGGTGGCCAGAGCACAGCTGGAGGCTAACGCCGCAACCACACCCGGAGATCTCGCCGCGTTCGACCTTAATCATACTGCGCGCGTCGGCCCATGGTCTAACCCTCGTTACGGATCGACTTAATTGGTGGCCTCGTGCTTACGTCGATCAGCCCGTCAGATGGCGTCCCTGTAGCTCTGAGTATGTTCGGTAGTCAACAGTCAGTTCCTCGTTTTTCCGAATGTCTCTTACAGCATAAAACCTGTAGCTCTTGTCGCTGGCGACATTTGGTTTCGCCGAATGATTCAGATACCAAGCCTCCGTCATCCTGTTGAAATTGCTGGGGCACCCGTATAAACCACGCTTCTTAATACAAAAATCTTCGTACAACTTTTTCAGTTCTCGGCGCAGCCCCTTCAATTTCCCTGTCTGGATCCACACCAAGTGTTCGTCGTCCCCTGGGAAAATATATGTGCCTTTCGGAATCCTCCGGATGGCCAATAGCCCCACGCCGTGAATCTTCGACCGTGCGATTCTTGTGTATACGCCCTCGTGTGGTAGCTTCCTCCGCATAGTCCTCTCGTTCAACTTTCGAAATAGGGCAGACGCTCGCGATCCTTAAATTTTATTGAGTTTCGCCGTATCAATACAAGCCAGCCGCATAGCAACGCAACAACAACGAGCGCCGCAATTGAACCCCACTGCTCCACTTCGCAAACATAAACTGACAACATCGCAAGCCCCCATTCACAGACCGCGGACACGCACATCCAAAATCCGCACTGGTAAGGAATCCACGAGTCCCACGAGTCGGCCTTCTTAAGCCATTCATCGACGGTCCGCCCCGTATACCCGGGCAGTGACAGCTCCAACGCAATCTGACCGTAGTACCAAGCAAGCCGCGACCGCTGCCGGTAAAAGCACGCTGCTGAACCGAACATTAAAGCCGAGCCCCAAATCAAAAACCACAGGCCGCTCGACCAAAGGCTCGCCAAAAAATCATGCCCCATCGCTTTTGGGTCTGCTGTCGCAACTCTCTCGAAGAACAGCGACGGGACGGCAAGACAAAACGTTGACAGAACACCCATGATTCCCATCTCTTTGTCTAGGTACTCCAGGTAATGTCCGCTTTTCTCGCTCATATTTGCCGACCAATTACCATACCGTTCCTTTGCTCACAACTGAAAAACCCACGCCGACACCATCGTGTTAGACATCAGGTTAGACCGCCACAATAGCACGAACGCGGCCCCACCCCCACCTAGAATTGTCCAGCCTACGGGTGCAGGTCCCGTCCAAGACGGCTCACCGCGACGCCGCCGCATTTCGTCCATGGCGACCGTTCAAGTAGGCTTGACATCGGACCTCTTTTGGAATCTGATGCTACCCGAAAACACGGACATGAGAATCCGGCTCAAGGCATTATTTGCGACCACAGTTTCTGCAATTGCGTCATATCTGACTTCGCAGTTTGTACACCCGGGACTCAGTGGGGGCATTCTCGCTATTGTCGGCATTGCGATCACGACATACTTGTTTTGCGAACATTGGATACCACGCCTTGAACGGCGGTTCGGCCGGCGACAAATTGATGGCCAACCAGTTTTCAAAATGGAGGGTCTTTGGTGGGAAATGCAAGAGGAACATCCACACCTCAAGATCGCAGGTGTTAATCTTCGATATAATTCGCAAACTGAGCGAATATCACTGGATGGTAAAGCTTACAATAACGACGGTTCCGAAGGCGCAGTGTTTAGAAGTCTGGAATCAGTGGTCTTACCGGATATGCGCGAGATCTTCTGGCACTGGGAGGGCAACCTGAATTCGCAGCGAGGCATAATGAAGGGCGTTGGCACCATGGTGTTTACCGCTGTGCAACAAGGACCTTTTCGTGAGGGACTGGGAAACTACACTGAATTTGCGACAGCCAACCGTCCTATGCATTTCGTCAAATTTACATTGATACGCTTCACAAAGCAAGAAGAGCAATTATGGGAATCCGGGAACGAGAGAAGACGAAGACGCGCTGTAACTCATCGTTTAGCAGAATATCGACGCGTGCACGCTCCAACAAAGCAGGATGAAGAGTCTAGTATACTTGACCAAGTGCGCTCTATGCCACAACAAAAGCGCCCCACCCCCACCTAGAATTGTGGGCCTCGACGGCCCCACCGCCTCAGCAGAGGTTCCCCGGTTGCCTCAGGTCGGCATCCGCCGGCGCGGCAGGGATGACGGATGAGGGATGAGCGTTCAACCCCGACAACGGATGTCGGGGCAGGCGGCGGACGGGAAACGACAGAGATCCTTCGACAAGCTCAGGATGACACGGAGTGGGAAGGGAAGCGGTGGGGTGCCGCGTGGGGGTTCCAAGCCCAGCGAACATGGCTCGGGTCTCGTCCGACTCGGCTTGCGGCCTACAGCACCCGGACGGCGGTCAGCGCCCGCGGTTACCCTTCGGCAGGCTCAGGGCAGGCAGCCGACGCGAAAACAGTTTGCGCTACGGGGTGATGGCGAACCGGTAGAAGCCTTGCGGCCCCGTGACGCCGCCGAAGTTGGTCAATGTCAGGAGGGCGCCGATGCTATTGGTGACCGATACGCCCGGAACATTGACCCAGTTGGTGGGGTTCATTGAGTTGCTAAACTGCAGTTGATAGGTTTCGCAGGCGATGGAGACCACATTGAAAACGATGTCGTTGCCGGACGGCTGTACTCCGGTAATTTGGTTGATCGGCCAGGGCGGCGGAGCAAGCGGAACCGTAATCTTGAACACGACGCCGGCGTTGTTGGTCCCGCCCCAGAAAGTCGTGCCGTAGAAATTGCCGTCGCTGGCTTGGACCAGCCCCGACTTGGGAGATCCGCCATCCTTGCCACCGGTGAAAGAGTACAGGTTGGTCAGGGAGCCGGTGGGGGTGATTTTGAACACGGTGCCATATAAGTAGGTCGAACCCCCCAGGTAAGACGTGCCGTAGAAATTGCCGTCGCTGCCCTGCACCAGCCCGCCATAGATCTCATCGCCATCCGTGCCGCCGGCGAAGTGATACAGAGTGGCCAGCGCACCGTTGGTGTTCATTCTGAACACGGTGCCGTGGCCGTTGGTGCCGCCTAGTAACGTCGTGCCATAGAAATTGCCATCGCTGCCCTGCACCACCCCGGTTTGAGGAAACTCGCCGTCGACAGGGGTGCCAAGGAAGGAATACAGTGTGGTCAGCAACCCGTCGCTGCTGATTTTAAAGACGGTGCCGTAGCCGTTCGTGCCGCCGGCGACCGTCACGCCATAGAGCCAACCGTCGGTGCCTTGCACCAACGTGGCCTGAGTACGTTGGCCGTCATCGCCACCGAGGAAGGAATAGAGAGTGGTCAGGGCGCCGTTGGTGCTGATCTTAAACACGGTACCGCAGCCGCTGTTGGCGCAAGAGGTGTCCGTCCCGCCGTAGTAAGTCGTGCCATAGAAATAGCCGTCACCGCCCTGCACCAGCCCGGCCTCGGGCCATGCGCCGTCGACGGGGGCGCCAATGAAGGAATGCAGGGTGGTCAGTGTTCCGTTCGTGGTGACTTTGAAGACGGTGCCAACGTTGTTCGTACCGCCGTATTGTGTCGTGCCGTAGAAATTGCCATCGCTACCCTGGACGAGCCCCCCCAGAGGACTTCCACCATCGAGGGAGCCAGTGAAGGAATACGGAATGGTCAGCACGCCGTTGGTGCTGATTTTGAATATGCAGCCATCGCCGTTGGTGCCGCCGCCGCAGGCCGTGCCATACAAATAACCGTCACGGCCTTGCACGAGCGCGTCTGCGGGGGCGTCGCCGTCTCCAGGGAAGCCGCCAAACTGGTGCAGTGTCGTCAGCGTCTGTCCGCTGGCGTTGAACGCTGGGCCAGCCAGGACCACCAGAATCAGTGGGATGATCAGGCGAAGTGGATTCGCCAAAGTACGCCCGGCCAAATTTCGCATGTACATACCCCCGGTTCCTCTCTCAGCCGTTGCCTCGCTGCGATGAGAACCCGAACGACTCTCGCCGAGATCGGGGGTCAGACTAGCATTCCGGCGATGGCAAGTCGAGCACTTTGAGCCGCCAATAACCTTGCACCCTCACTTGGAATTGTGGGCCTCGACAGCCCACGCCATCAGCAGACATCTGAGGTTTCCCGATTGCGTCAGGCCGGCATCCGCCGGCGCGGCAGGGATGAGGGATGAGGGATGGGCCACGTGATGGCCGAGAGAGTTCGGCCAAACGTGGGCTTCGCCCACGTGAGGCTACGCCAACGTGGGCTGCGCCGGGAGGCGGCGGCATCTTTTTTTGACCGGGCGTCGAAATGGGCTGGACAGTCGGTATACGATAGTGTATATTCAGCGCGGTTGTTTGAAATAAGGGACAGGGAAGATGGCGACAGAGCGCCGCGTGAGGGCACGCGGCCTACAACGCTGCGGACCGCGGTTTGCCGCCCGCGGCTACCCTTCGACTGCGCTCAGGGTAAACCCTTCGACTGCGCTCAGGGTAAACCCTTCGACAGGCTCAGGGCAGGCCCTTCGACAAGCTCAGGGCAGGCCCTTCGACGGCCCGCGAAAGGGTTTGCAACCTAGGCACGACGTGGTTGCGTCTCCACTTCGTTTCGGCTCCGTCGGACTCGGCTTCGCACGCTACACCGACCAGAGACAGGGAGGGTGCGCGAAAAACGTGAAAATTGGAAAACGAACCCAAGTTTGCGTAGGCCGGCGTGGAAAAATGTTCCGGGGAAAGCCAAAAACGAACCCAAATTGGAGGGTACGACAGGGCGCTTACGGCCCAGAATACAACGGCGTTGGGACTGGTTACCAGTGCTGTAGATGTTTATGCAGATTGGGCAGGGGGGAACATTGCGGACAGCAGTCCGGGCTCGTTCTTTCGCGAAGTTACGATCTCGCAACTCATTTGCCCGCAACGTGCTACACAGGCCCAGCAGTCTCTGCTGGCGCGCTTCGGTTTGATTTGTGCTAAGTGAGGCGTGGTTCTCGGCCTTCATAAGGAGGAGGCGCAAGACGAAAAATCGATTGGAAACCAACAACCTCTTCGCTGATGAGTTGATTCGATCTCAGCGAGAGGAAATTGAAAAGTACCGTTGGATCGAGAGCGAGAAGGCCGGTCGCGACATCGGATGGGAGCGAGCGAGCGAGGAGTGGAAGCAAAAACATTTCTCGACGTGGAGGCAGGACATCCGCCAGCGCGGCGTCGAGCCGTCTTTGTTTGAAATCCTCTGGTCGCAACAGCAGGAAATCGAAACCTACAAATGGATCGAGAGCGAGAAGGACGGACGTGACATCGGCTGGCAGCAGGCGGTCACGGAATGGCAGGACCGCCATTACCACGCGTGGAGGGATCACGTGTGGACGACCAGCTTGAGTGAGCTTGGCCGGGTGCGCCAGGGCCCAGAGGCGTTCCCTTCCAAGCCGGTAGCGGAGAAACGGCGACGCTCGTTCTCGGCTGAACATCGGGAGAACCTCGCGCTGGCCATGCGGGCGTGGCATGAAAAGAGGAAAGCTCGGCGGCAGGGCGAGGACTGAGGTCAGAACCTCTTCGCCAATCGTCAGTGGGTTGTGCCCGGCGCGCCGATGTGGGCGCGGCGAAACCAGGTTGATTTGGGGGTGTTTGTGTGGTAGAGAATCTGGTGGTCGCAGCTTCTGAATCGCACGCGTCGGGCCGTGCCCGGCCGTGTGGCGGAAGCGGGTCGCAGATTGCCTCATGGCGGGGCAAGAAAACAAACAACATTCAACCAATGGGTTACAATGAAGAAACTGTTCACACTGGCAACGACGCTTCTTCTCGCCGCCACGGTTTACGCTGGCGAAGTGCAGGACATCACCGTTCCGGATCTCAAGGCAGCGATTGACGCCAAGAAAGTCACGCTGTTGGACGCCAACGGAACCAAATCATGGAATGGTGGCCATATCCCCGGCGCGATTGATTTCAAGGCGAACGCGGACAAGCTGGCGAGCCTCCTTCCCGCCGACAAGTCGGCGCTGGTGGTGGCGTATTGCGGCGGACCGAAGTGCGTGGCCTACAAAGCCGCGGTGGAAGCCGCGCAGAAACTCGGCTACACGAATATCAAACATCTTCCTGCGGGCATCTCTGGCTGGGTCAAGGCCGGCGAACCGACGGACAAGGGAAGTTAGGGAGTTTGCGTTCTGAGACAGCGGGCGCCTCGTGCATTGGGCAGGAGGCGCCCGGGTCTCTTTCCGAGCAGGTCTCCAACGAAAGGGGTTTCAGGCTTTCCCGCCAAAGCTTACGTAGTCATCGAGATCGAGCAGATCGAACCACGAGAGGATGTCTTCCCGTTCCTTGCCGAGTTTGGCCAACATCCCGTTGAAATACTCGCGGGATTCCAAATCCGCCGGGCCGCGTTGCTCTTGAAGCGCGCTCCACTGGGCGATTTCCCACGGCTCGCGTTTGGTTTTGGCGTGGGCGGCGACCCATTCCAAAATTTCTCCGTCGCCTTTGCCGAGCGCCAACAGCTTTTTCAGGTTGGCGGCGTTGATGCCGACGAACTCGAAGAACCGTTGGTCGAGGGGACAGGCGAAATGGTACTCCCCATTTTTCCCGGCGAGTGTCGCCCGGCCCTTGTCGAGGCAGCGGGGGAGAATGGCGTAACCGCCCAGACGCACGCGCGGGCTGCGCGGCGGGCGTTGTGTCAGATCAGGCGCATGGATGTTTTTGGATTTCATATTTCCTCTGCTCGATTCGATGCGTCGGCGCGGGGGTTGGTTTCACGCAAGTCACAGGGGTTCGTCAGGTGAGCGGTGGCGCGTCACGCGAAAGCAGCCCAAGACTTTCGAAACGCAGATATAATTCACGGCAGGCCCACGCGTCGGTCGCTGCGTAACACAATTGGTTCGGCGAGAGATTTGACCGCGCCCAGTTCGACGTTTGCGGACCCTTGGTGATGCGTCCGCCGAGGAACAACCCCGTGAGATTCCGTAACCCCGTCTGCTTCATTCCGCGACGTTTGGCGATATCGTCCAAATCCACCACACTGGCGGGCGTGAACGGGAAGAGTTTCTGCAATTCCGCCAGATCGCGCGACAACGCGACGCCGGCCTTGATGATCGTCGCGTTCCCGAGCACGTCGGCCAGCGGGCGCGAACAATCCAGCCGCGCAAGTTGGAACAGGTGCACCGCGTGGCTCGTGGCAATCTGGACCAGGCTCGGCGCGTGCGACTTGCCCTTGCGAAACGACGGCCGCGACTCCGTGTCGAACCCGACCACACGCTCGGCGCGGATTTCCTGCACGGCACGATGCAAATCTTCCTCGGTGGCCACGGGGCGGATCGGCCCGCGATACCGCACGACGGGCAGCCCCATGAGTTCCTCGTGCGGAATCGCCCGTGGCGGACCCGTCGCAGCACCTTGCGGCGACGCTTGATGATGGTCGTGATTCATCTGCTGGATGGCACGTTACTTCATCGGGATGAGAAGCGTCGAGTGGATTTGCGAAACGGCAAGCCGCGGTGTTCTTCGTGGCTCCCGGGCGGGGGGCCAACGCCTTGCCGTAACGGCAATCACGTCATCAAGCCAACCAGTGTCTCGCCCATTTCGGCGGGGGTCTTGGCCACGGCGATGCCGCAGGATTCGAGCGCGTTGATTTTCTCGGCGGCGGAACCGCTGCCGCCGCTGATGATCGCGCCGGCATGACCCATGCGGCGACCTTTCGGCGCCGTCATGCCGGCAATGAACGCGGCGACGGGCTTGGTGAAATTATCTTTGATCCAGCGCGCGGCTTCTTCCTCCGCGCTCCCGCCGATCTCTCCGATAACGATCACCGCTTCCGTTTGTGGATCAGTCTCGAACATCTCCAGGAGATCGATGAAATCAAGGCCCTTGACCGGGTCGCCGCCGATGCCGATGCAAGTGGACTGCCCGACGCCTCGCGAACTGAGTTGCCACACCGCCTCGTAGGTGAGCGTGCCGCTCCGGGAGATCACACCCACGGGGCCGGGTTTGTGAATGTAGCCGGGCATGATCCCGATCTTGGCTGCGCCGGGCGTGATCACGCCGGGACAATTCGGGCCGATCAGCTTGATCCGCGTGCCCTGCAACGCCCGTTTCACGCGCACCATATTCACGACAGGAATGCCTTCCGTGATGGCGACAATCAATTCGATGCCCGCATCGGCCGCTTCGAAAATCGCATCCGCCGCGAACGGCGCCGGCACGAAGATGCACGAGACGTTTGCCGCGGTTTCGCGCACGGCTTCGCTGACCGTGTTGAAAACGGGAATCTTCTGCGAATCAAGCTTCACAACTTCGCCGCCCCGACCCGGGGTGACGCCGCCGACGAGTTTGGTGCCGTACTTCAGGCATTGCTCGGCGTGGAATTTGCCAGCGGAGCCAGTGATGCCCTGGACGATCAACCGCGTGTTGGCGTCGACCAGAATGCTCATGGCCGAACCGGTGCGTGCTTCTCGTGCACCACCGCCATCAAACCGGCGATACGGAAGCTGGAGTTCTTCCACTGGAACGTCTCGACCGACGTGTCGTGCAGCGCTTCCTCGTATTCCTGCAAAAAGCCATCCACTTCGTTGTCGGGGATATCGACCGCCAGCGGGCGGTCCACATTTTCGTAGTAGAGATAGAGTTTCATGTTCGTCACTTCGCCGCCTTTACGATCTTTTGCGCCGCATCAGCCATCGAGTCCGCGGCGATGATGGCCAGGCCGCTATCTTTCAGTATCCGTTTGCCGATTTCGACATTCGTGCCTTCCAACCGCACAACGAGCGGCACGCGAACGTTCACCTGTTTGACGGCGGTGAGAATGCCGTTGGCGATCACGTCGCACTTCATGATGCCGCCGAAAATGTTGATCAAAATGCCCCGCACGTTCTTGTCCGCACACAACAGCTTGAACGCCTCGGTGACCTGCTCGGTGCTGGCGCCACCGCCGACGTCGAGGAAGTTCGCGGGCAAGCCGCCATAAAACTTGATGATGTCCATCGTGGCCATCGCCAGCCCCGCGCCGTTGACCATGCAAGCGATATTGCCGTCGAGGCCGATGTAATTCAGATTGAACTTGCTGGCTTCCACTTCGCGCGGGTCTTCCTCGTTCAGGTCGCGCATGGCCAGAATGTCCTGGTGGCGGAACAGGGCGTTGTCGTCGAAATTCATTTTGGCATCGAGCGCCATCACCCGGTCGCGCTGGTCGATGATCAACGGATTGATCTCGATCAGCGACGCGTCGGTTTCGATAAACGCGCGATAGACGTTGAGGATCAGATTCACCGCCGCCGGCAGATGGGTGCCGCCGAGACCGAGCGCATAGGCGATCTTTCGGGCCTGATACGGTTGCATCCCCATCGCCGGATCAATAGGCTCCTTGAGAATTTTCTCCGGCGTCGTTGCGGCCACGGCTTCGATGTCCACGCCGCCTTCGGTGCTGGCCAGAAACGACGGACGCGCAATCGACCGGTCAATCAAAATGCTCAGGTACAACTCGCGTTTGGGCGTGCTACCCGCCTCGACCAATACCTTGCGCACTTCCTTACCGCGCGGACCGGTCTGATGCGTGACGAGCACCTTGCCGATCAACTCCCGCGCTGCTTTCGCTGCCTCTTCGGCTGTCTTTACGAGCTTGATGCCGCCGGCTTTGCCGCGTCCGCCGGCATGAATCTGCGACTTGACAGCGATGACATCGGCCTTCAGCCCCCGAGCGATCTTCTCGGCTTCCTCGGGAGTGAAGGCCACACCGCCATCGGCCACCGGTACGCCAAACCTGCGGAAAATCTCCTTGGCCTGGTATTCGTGAATATTCATGAAGCAGGTCGAGAAACCGCCTAGCGCTGATCGATCGGGACAACCTTCAGATTGTCCGGGCCAACGTACTCGCTGAGAGGCCGGATCAGGCGGTTATCGGCCAGTTGCTCCAGGACATGCGCCGTCCAACCGGCCATGCGCGCGATGGCAAAGATCGGTGTGAACAGATCGGTCGGGATGCCGAGACTGTAATAGACCGTGGCCGAATAGAAATCGACGTTGGCGTTCAGATTCTTCTCCTGCTTCATGATGGTGGCGATGCGCTCACTCATGCGCAACCATTTCGGATCGCCAACCCGCGCGGAAAGTCTTTCCGCGAGACGCTTCAAGTGTGGCGCGCGCGGGTCGAGGGTCTTGTAGACGCGATGGCCGATTCCCATGATGCGTTTCTTGTTGGCGAGCGCGCTGCGGACATAATCATCGACGCGGCTCTCGTCGCCGATTTCCTGCAGCATGTGAATGACGCCCTCGTTGGCGCCGCCGTGCAACGGGCCTTTCAAGGTGCCAATCGCGCTGGTGATTGCCGAATACATGTCGGACAAAGTGGCGATGGTCACACGCGCGGCAAACGTCGAGGCGTTGAACGCGTGCTCGGCATGCAACACAAATGCCATGTCCATGGTCGCGGCGGCCTCGTCGCTGGGTGCTTCGCCATTGAGCATGTACAGAAAATTGGACGCCGAATTCAGCTTCGGCGAGGGGGCGACCGGTTCCTTGCCCGAGCGAATGCGGTGGAAGTACGCGGTGACAACCGGCAACCGCGCCGTCAACTGCACCGCCTTACGGCGATTGGCCTGCGGGGTATTGAGGTCCGCTTCCGGATCGAGTGCGCCGAACATCGAGACGACCGTGCGCAAGACGTGCATCGGCGGCGCGTCTTTGGGGAACAGGCGCAGCAGGTCGACGGCAGCTTTCGGCAATGGTCGGGAGGCAATCAGTTCGCCTTCCAGTTGTTTCAGTTCCTTGCGATTCGGCAGGCGCCCTTCCCAGAGCAGATAAATGACTTCTTCGAAACTGACTTTCCCCGCCAGCTTGTTAATGTCGTAACCCCGGTAAATCAGTTGCCCGATATCGCCGCGCACATCACCAATGCGGGTTTGGGCCACTGCTATTCCTTCGAGACCTTTTGAGACCACTGTCATGATTTCTCCTCGCCAAGGGCCGTTGACCAACTCGCGGAGGGTGCTGCGGACTGACGACCGCACGTCTCACGCTGCATGGCTAATCTATGTGTGAGCCCCCGTACCGTCAACGGAAAACTCGAATCCTGCTCCATGCAACCAATGCCCTTTCTGGTGGCGCAGGCTCTCCGCTTCGCGCCCTTCGCGTTCCATTTCCCTTGAAATCCACCGTCGATTCGTGCGACTTTCCCCGCGCAATCATCAAGGAGGAACGGTTTTGCGTCCAGCGCGTGTGCTGTTGTCGTCGTTCATGCTCGGTCTCGGATTCGCCTTGGCCAGCACGGCGTTTGCCCAGCCCCGATCTGATCGGGACCAGCCGTCCACTCTCCGGGCCTATCGGTTCGGCAACACGTACTACGTTACGGTCCGCGACGTGGCCAGCTACTACGGACTCGGCGCCGATACGCGCGGAGGTCTCACTCGCGCCGAGTACAAGACGAGTTTCGGCCAGTTGGAAGTCGAGGCCGACCGCCGTGACGTTTTGTTGAATGGAGTGACCCACTGGATCTCCACGCCAATCCTGGCCGAGCGCAATCGATTGTGGATCGCCGAACCCGACGTTCTGAAGACGCTCGATCCCGTGTTGCAGCCGCAGCGTTTGCGCCAGACCGGCGCGGTGGTTCGCACCGTGGTGATCGACCCGGGGCATGGTGGCACCGACCACGGGACACATGGTCGGGCGAGCTTTGAAAAGACGATGACACTCGACGTAGCCCGTCGGGTCGAGCGAGACCTGGCGGGGAGCGGTTTGCGCGTCATCCTCACGCGCACGGCTGACGAGACGGTCCCCTTGGAAGACCGCGTGGAGTTCGCCCGCGCGAAAGCGGCGGATGTGTACGTGAGCATCCATTTCAATTCGGGCGGCTCGGCCGAGGGAATCGAGACCTATTGCGTTTCGCCGGCGGGCGCGAGTTCGACAGCGAATTTCAACGGGAACAGCAGCGACCGCGACACCGGCGGCGGGGACAGCAGCGTGGTGACGAATAATCGGTTTGATTCGCAAAATGTGTGGCTGGCGCATTGCATCCAAAGGTCGGCTCTGCAGGCCACCGGTGCAATGGACCGCGGTGTGCGTCGGGCGCGGTTCTGGGTCCTGCGGTATGCCAGTTGTCCGGCGGTCCTGATCGAGGGAGGATTTCTGACCAATCCCTACGAAGAGCAGCGCATCCTGCGGGCCGACTATCGTGAGACTCTGGCCAGGGCCATTGCCGACGGCATCCTGATGTACAAAAAAACGGTGTCCGCGCCATAGGACGCAGGCCGGATTGTTTGGGTGAATGCTTGCGCTTGTCGCTCGTTGGATTCAGGTTCACCGTATTACGAACGGGGGAGTAGATCATGAAACCTATCGTCGTCACAGTTTTGCTGGTGCTCGCCTGCGGGTGCAGTTACAGCCATATCGGGCCGGCCGTGGCGACATTCAGTCGTCCGACGCCGCCGCTTGGGGCTGGCTCGCTGGAAGCCCAAGTCGCCCCGCTGGTGTTGCAGATCCGCCGCCATCTGGACACGGTTGTCCACGGGCCTGACAATGAAGAAGATCAAGTGCTCGTCTTGAAAATCCACAACTTTCGTCTCAACAACCGCCTGCCCATCCCGTCGGACACCGTCACGCCCGACTTCACCGCCAGTCGTTTCGGTCCCACCTCAAAAGGCGAAACCTTCAGTGGCTACCTCATTATCAGAAAAATCACGGCGGGCAGGGTTGAGGCCTACCTGCACCTCGACGTGACGGCCAGTACCCCCTCTGGTTCCTACACCCAAACGGCCAAATTTCACGGCAACTACAAGTTCGTCCACAGTGACGAAGACGCGGCGGAGCCATCCACCGGTTTTTAGGCCTGGCAACCGCGCCAGGTTTGTCGCGCAACAACTCTACCCGTGCTGACCTGCCGTTGACACCCTCCCCCATGCGTGATACTTTTGCCCGCTCTTGGCGGGGCGAATATGACGGAAACCCAGGCTAACTACAAAGATACGCTCAACCTTCCGCAGACGGACTTCCCGATGAAGGCCAACCTGCCCCAGCGCGAGCCGGCGATGCTGGCGCGTTGGGAGCAGTCGAAGCTTTACGAGAAGATTATCGCGTCGCGTCACGATGCGCCGCTGTTCGTCCTCCATGACGGCCCGCCGTATGCCAATGGTAACGTGCACATCGGACACGTGGTAAACAAGACGCTCAAGGATGTGATCATCAAGTACAAGACGATGCGCGGCTTTCGTGCTCCCTACGTGCCGGGCTGGGATTGCCACGGTCTGCCCGTCGAATTGAAGGTCCAGAAGGAAATCGAAAAGAAGGGCGAAAAGGTCTCTGCCTCCGAAACCCGCGCCCGCTGTCGCGCGTACGCGGAAAAATATATCGGTATCCAACGCGAGGAGTTCAAGAGGCTCGGTGTCCTGGGCGACTGGGAGCACCCGTACTTGACCATGTCGCCGGAATACGAGCATGCGGTGGTGGCGGCCTTTTACGAAATGCGCCGGAATGGCTACATCTATAAAGGTTTGAAGCCTGTGTATTGGTGTCTCTCATGCCGCACTGCGCTCGCCGCCGCGACTGCTGAGGCTGAATATGCCGATCACAAGTCGCCGTCGGTCTGGGTCAAGTTCCCGCTCAAAGGCAGGAAGGGCGAGTTTGTTCTCGTCTGGACGACGACGCCGTGGACGCTGCCCGCGAATCTGGCCATCGCGCTGCATCCCGACGTGAACTACGTCTCCGCGAAAGTCGGCAACGAGACGTGGATCCTCGCGGAGAAGCGGCTCGAGGCGGTCGCGGAAAAGACCGGCGCGCCATTCGGCGCGGTCGCACGCAAGGCGAAGGGCGCCGAATTGGTCGCGGAGAAACTTGTCGCGCGCCATCCATTTATCGAGCGCGACTCGCCGTTGGTGCTGGCCGATTACGTCACGACCGACGACGGAACCGGCTGTGTACACACCGCGCCCGGTCACGGCATCGAAGACGCCGAGACGGGTGACAAATATAAACTCGAGCCGCGCTGCTACTCGCCGCTCGACGACGCAGGACGCTTCGTGGATGACGGCATGGTGCCGCAGTGGCTGGTTGGCAAAAATGTGTGGGCTGCAAACCCGCTCATCATCGAGCACCTCAGGCAGGCTGGTGTTCTGGTTGCTCAGGAAGAGATTGAGCACAGCTATCCTCATTGCTGGCGCTGCAAGAATCCGCTCATCTTTCGCGCGACGACACAGTGGTTTATCAACGTCGACCACAAGAACCTGCGTTCCCAATCCTTGGACGCCGTGCGAAGCGTCGGCCGGTTCTCGATCAAGTGGGTTCCGCCGTGGGGCTTGTCACGGATCAGCGGCATGTTGAGCGAACGCCCCGACTGGTGCATTTCGCGCCAGCGCGTTTGGGGCGTGCCAATTCCTGTCATTTCGTGCGCCCAGTGCCACTACAGTTTCCCGGAGGCAGAAGAGCGTGTGCTGAAGCTCGTGGGCGAGCATGGGGCTGATTGTTGGTTTGCAAGGACGGTCGCCGAACTGATCGGAGCGGACAAGTGCCCGAAGTGTGGCAGCGCGGAGTTGAAGAAGGAAGAGGACATCCTCGACGTGTGGTTCGAATCAGGGTCCAGCCATCGCGCCGTGCTCAAGACGCGGCCTGAGTTGGCGTATCCTGCCGACATTTATCTGGAGGGAAGCGACCAGCATCGCGCCTGGTTCCAGTCGTCGCTGCTCATCGCCATGGCCTTGGAACCACATGATCCCCCATTCAAGACGGTCATCACCCATGGCTTTATCGTGGTACACGTGGAAGAGACGGGCAAGAAGCAGAAGGTTTCCAAGTCGGCTGGCAAACCGGCGAACTCCGAAGATTACGTGAAGCGGTTCGGGGCCGATGTGCTCAGGCTGTGGGTGGTGTCGGAGGACTATCAGGCCGACATTCCCATCTCGGAGGAGATTTTTCAGCAGGTTTCCGAGACGTATCGCAAGGTGCGCAACACCCTGCGCATTTTGCTGGCAAACATTCATGATTTTGATCCTGCGAAACACGCCGTGCCCCACGGAAAGCTGGCGGAGATCGACCGCTGGTTGCTCTCGCGCTTGCAGGCTCTGGTCGCGGAGTTGACCGACGCCTATGAGAACTTCGAGTTTCATCGCGTGTATCATTTGGTGAACGGATTTTGCGCCGTGGAACTTTCGTCGTTTTACGTTGACGTGATGAAAGACCCGCTGTATACGCTTGCGCCCGATTCAGCGGACAGGCGCTCGGCGCAGACGGCGATTTTCGAAGTGGTGGCGACGCTGGCAAAATTGATCGCGCCGGTCCTGCCGTTCACCGCGGATGAAGTATGGGGCTTCCTGCCGGGGCGCGAGGAGCAGTCGGTTCACCTGGCGAAGTTCCCCGTGGCAAACGCCGCGCGACGCGATGCGGACCTGGAGGCGTGCTGGGAACGTTTGTTGAACGTGCGGCGCGTGGCGTCGCTGGAACTGGAAAAGGCGCGACAGGCAGGGCAGATTGGGAAGTCCCTGGAAGCTCAGGTGGAGATCGAGCCCGATAACGATGCCACCCGCGAATGGTTGGAAAAACTCGGGCCGACGCTGGAAACGGTGTTGATTGTATCGCAAGTTCGCGTGGCTCAAGTTGGGGGCGGCGAGTTGCGAGCCAGGGTCAGCCACGCGACGGGCAGGAAATGTGTGCGTTGTTGGCGTTGGACGGAAGATGTCGGTACGGACACCGCGCATCCGGAGTTGTGCGGGCGTTGCGCGGAAGTGATCGGATCGCTGGCCTGAAAATTGCAGTAGGATGGAAGGAGTTTATGAAGAGGCAGCCGAAGAAAACCGGGGCGGGTAAACCAAAAGTCGGTACGGGGAAGGGAACCATGGGGACAGCCAAAGCAGGCCGAAAGTCTAAAGTCGTGGCCGTGGCCAAAGCCGGGGCAACGCGGGGTGCGGTTGCAGAAGTCGAGCCGAACCGTCCGCCGAAGAAATTGAAGCTCTCCAAGGAGGACGCAACCAAGTTCCGGAAGCTGTTGCTCGATTTGCGGGATCACCTGATCGACGGCGTCAATTTCCTGGCCAGCGACAATCTCAAGCGCTCGCACCGTGATGCCTCCGGCGAATTGAGCGGGTACAGCTTGCACATGGCCGATGCGGGCACGGACAATTTCGACCGCGAATTTGCGCTGAGCCTTGTCTCCAACGAGCAGGAAGCATTGTATGAGATTGAGGAAGCCCTCAAGCGGCTCGACCAAAGCACGTACGGTATTTGCGATAATTGCGAAAGGCCCATCATCAAGGCCCGCCTGGAGGCCGTGCCCTTCGCCCGATTGTGCGTGAACTGCCAGTCCACGATCGAGAAGGACCGCCATCGGCCCGCTCCACAGGGACCGATGTTCACGGAGTCCGCGGAGGAAGAGGGCGGCGAGTCGGAGGAAGCCGAAGAGTAGGTCGCGAGGCGCCCACATGCAATGGGTCGCACTCATCGCCGTCGCGATTGCCGCACTCGACCAGTTCAGCAAGTGGCTCGTCGTGCGCTCGATCAGTCCGGAAGAAACCCGCGTGGTCGTCAGCGGCTTCTTCAGTCTTGTCAACTGGCGCAATACCGGTGCCGCGTGGGGCATCTTTCAACGTTATAATCTCCTGTTGACGGCGGTCTCGTTGCTGACGGTGCTCGTGCTCTGGTTGTTCCGTCATTCCTTTCCGTTGAAGCGTCCGGGCCCGCGCCTGGCTCTGGGGTTGATCGCCGGAGGAATCATCGGCAACCTCATCGATCGCGTCCGCCTCGGTTCCGTCATCGATTTTCTCTACTTCTCCGTCGGGCCATACCATTGGCCGGCGTTCAACGTCGCCGATAGTTCGATCTGCATCGGCGTGGGGTTGTACGTCATTGTGTCGTGGCGGGCGGATGCTACTGCCGAGAAACGCCACGCCGCCATCTCATCATAGATGGCACTCGCCACACCCTAGATGTCGTACGCCGTCCGCTTTCGTCGGTCGAACCTTGCCAACTGTCGGCAGCCCTTTTGCTTCAGAAACGTTTCAACGTCCGCGAACTTCAAGCCAACCTGAACGGGCGCGTGCGCGTCAGAATTGACTGTCAGCGGAATACCAAGCTTCAGCGCCTGCTCGGCGATTGCCAGCGACGGATACGGTTGCGGCTCGGGCAATTCCGCGTGGCGGTACCCGGAGGTGTTGATCTCCAGGCTGATGTCCACCGCCTTGATCTCTTCCAAGGTGCGCGTGATGTCCTCGGCCTCGCGCTCGCCGGGCGGGCAACCCGAGCGTTTCGTCACGTCGAAGTGGGCGACGATGTCGCACAGGCCGCTGGCGGCCATGCGCCGCATCAAGCCGAAGTATCGCGCGTACAACGGTTGCGCGTCGCCGCCGTAGTTGCGCGGCCAGGAACTCTCGCGGCAATCCTTGTCGAGGAAGTGGATCGACCCAATCACGTAGTCCCACGGATATTTCGCCAGTTGTTGTTCCAGGTAGCCTTCGAGTCCCTCGACGTAATCCATTTCCAATCCGAGCATCACGTCGATCTTGCCCCGGTAACGAAATCGCAGTTCGGTCACGCGTTCGACGTAATAGTCGAGTTCCGCCTCACTCATACGCACGTTGGCGCTACGGCCGCCGGGGAGGGGATTGTGGTCGGCAAACCCGACTTCGCACAGGCCGAGTTCGATCGCCCGCTCGATGTAATCCTCCATCGGCCCCGCCGCGTGTTTGCACAACGGCGTGTGCATGTGGTAGTCGCACTGGATGGACATGGCCGCTGACTCTAACGGCGGAGCGCCGCGTTGACAATGACTTTGGCGGCTTCTACTATGCGCGCCGCATGGAAACCCCCATCGTCTTTGAGTCCAAGGGTCAACAGGTCGTAGGCATCCTGCATTTGCCCGAAGGACACAGCCGCTTTCCGGCGGCGTTGCTGTTGCACGGGTTTACCGGCACGAGGGTCGAGCCTCATCGCATGTTCGTGAAGATTTCCCGCACCTTGGCCCAGCATGGTATTGCCAGTTTGCGATTTGACTTCCGCGGCTCGGGCGATAGTGCCGGTGATTTTGAGGACATGACGATCCGATCAGAGATGGTAGATTCACTCGAAGCGATCCGGTTTCTGGCGCGACACAAGCGGGTCAATTCGCGGCGGCTGGCCCTCATCGGCATGAGCATGGGCGGCGCCGTCGCAGCACACGTCGTCGGCCGTGAGAAACATCGCATCAAATCCCTGGTGCTGCTGGCGCCGGTGGCCGAAGGCGAAGGCATTTTGGATGAGCTATCGACGCCCGAAGCCGTCTCCTCGCTCGCCGAGACCGGCATCACCGATCACGACGGCAATCTGGTGGGGGTGGCGTTCATCCGCCAGTTCGCTGACATGAAACCGCTCCGGGAAGTCGTGAAGTGCCAGTGCCCGGTGTTATTGATCCATGGCGCGAAGGACCAGACCGTTCCCGCCCATCACTCCGAGTTGTACGAGGATGCGCTGCAAACACACAAGCGCGTGGTCAAGAAAGTCATCATTCCTGGCGCCGACCACACCTTCAACAAGCACATCTGGGAATCTCGCGTGATCACCGAAATCGTCGACTGGCTCGGCGAGACGATGTAGGGCAGCCGAGTTTGGCTGCATGGCTCGAAGCCGGTTATTCCGCAGGATCACTTGCTCTCAGGGCCGGCGTTCCCTTTGGGTTTACTCCATACCAGGAAATAATAGAAAGCCGCCACGCCGAAGCCGATACAAAGAGAAAGGAGAGTGTATATCCAGCGCTTCGTAATCGCGGCGAAGATTAGCAAGAAGATGCAAAGCAGCAGAAGCGCGACAAGACCTCGCAGTCGCAAACCCGCTTGCGCTTGCTCTAACGACTCTCCAGATAACGACACCATGCGCATTCCCCGTCGAATGCCGAGACCTATGATAAGTCCTGCAACACACCCATACAATGCGCTGCCGATAGGCGCATGACCAAACACTCCCGACCTCCTGCAGGAAATCAAGCCTAAGAGAAGAATCAGGGTCATCGGCCATGCCCAGACTGCATCCAGCCAGGATATCCTCATGTGGCTTAGCGTTTCACACTTTGGGCAGCGAAGCCATGGCGACAGGAACAAGCTCCTTCTTATCGTCTGAGAGCCTCGAGGGAACAGCGGGAACTCATATCCACATTTCGGACAGAACAAGCTATTGATCCCTCTCATCGGGCGTCCTCTCGCTGTAGAAGACAATACATGAGCTATTATCGGGCGGCAAGAGGTTAGCGGCAGACGGATTGTCTCCCCGCAAACTCAGGTCATTTGCGGAAGCTCGTCCTCGGTCATCGCGAACCACAGCGAGTCTGCCCATTCACCATCAATGAACCGGTCTCGGAGACATTCCGCCTCGTTTCGCATGCCGAGCTTCGTAAACAGGCGAACCGCAGCCGCGTTTCGGCTGTCGCACGAGATGGTCACGCGGTGCAGACCGATATCTCGGAGGCAAAACGAGAGCGCAGCCTGAAGAGCTTCCTGGCCGAAACTGCGGCGCCGGTAGCCGTTGTTGATCTGGATTCCGATCATGGCCTGTTGCCGGTTCGAACCGAGACACTGCAGCCAGAAGAGCCCGACGAGCTTCCCCTCTTGTCGATGGACAATGCCCAAACTCAGCCCCGCGGACGCGTCCGATAACTTCTCCTTCACCACCCGTTCCAACCAACGCTTCACCTCGTTCTCGTCCATCGGCGGACGCTCTTCGTAACGATATGTCTCCGGGTCGGACAGGATTTCGAACGCGTCTGACAAATCTTCCGGTTGAAGCTTCCGCAGGATCAACTGAGGGGTTTCGATCGGGAGGGGCAGGGCCGCGCCTTGCTGGTTGTCGCCTCGCGGGACGATGATGTCCTCGCTGCAGTACGGACACGGTTGCGCACTGCCGGCGCAATCCTCCGCATACTCCACCGAATTGCCGCACTTGGGGCAGGAGAACGTAATAAAGATTTCCTCACTCATAATCGCCTCACCCGGTTGGCGTTCTGCCATTGCATGGAATGGCGGGAACCCTAGCGAGCCAGGGCAATGACGTCAAGCACGGCACATCCCTGTGGCGCAGGTTGCCGCGGTTGTGCTAGATTTGCCCGCTGTGCCCTTCCAACTCGTCAGCAAATACAAGCCGCGCGGGGACCAGCCCCAGGCGATCAAGGCGTTGACCGACTCGCTGGTGGCGGGCAACCGTTACCAGACGCTCCTCGGCGTCACCGGCAGCGGCAAGACGTTCACCATGGCCAACGTCATCCAGCAGTTGGACCGGCCCACCCTGGTGATCTCACACAACAAGACGCTGGCGGCCCAGCTCTTCAGCGAATTCAAGCAGTTCTTCCCGCACAACGCGGTCGAGTATTTCGTGAGCTACTACGATTACTATCAGCCCGAAGCCTATATCCCACAGACCGACACGTACATCGAGAAGGACGCCAGCATCAACGAGCAGATCGAGAAACTGCGGCTGTCGGCCACGAGTTCGTTACTCTCACGCCGCGACGTGCTCGTCGTGGCCAGCGTGTCGTGCATCTACGGGTTGGGATCGCCCGAGGACTACTTTGAGATGATGGCGCTGGTGACCGTCGGCAACGAAATGTCGCGCGACGATCTCCTGCGCAAACTCGTCGACATGCAGTACAACCGCAATGATGTCGAGTTCTCCCGTGGCAACTTTCGTGTCCGCGGCGATACGGTCGAAGTGTGCCCGAGCTATACCGAGCAGGCGGTGCGCATCGAGTTTTTGGGTGACCGCGTCGAGCAGATCACGCGCTTCGAGCCGCTCACGGGGCACAAGATCGAGTCGGTCAACACCTTCTCGATCTATCCGGCCAAGCATTGGGTCATGCCGTACTCGAAAATCGCGCGGGCGCTCGATGCCATCAAGGCGGAAATGAAAGACCGTGTTGCCTGGTTCGAATCGCAAAACAAACTCGTCGAAGCCCAGCGGATCCACTCGCGCACGATGTACGACCTCGAAATGCTCAAGGAGATGGGTTTTTGCGGAGGCATCGAGAATTACTCGCGCCACTTGAGCAATCGTGCCGCCGGCGAACGACCGTTCACGTTGATGGACTTTTTCCCGAAGGATTACCTGTTGCTGATCGACGAATCGCACGTCACAGTGCCGCAGATCGGCGGCATGTACGCCGGCGACCGCTCGCGCAAGACCACGCTCGTCGAGCACGGGTTCCGCCTGCCGTCGGCGCTGGACAATCGCCCCCTGAACGCGGCGGAGTTCGACAGCCTGATTGGACAATGCATTTACATGTCCGCCACACCGGGACCCTACGAACTGCAGCGCAGCGCGGTGGTTGCCGAGCAAATCATCCGTCCAACGGGCCTCGTCGATCCCACAGTTACGATCAAACCGCTGAAAGGCCAGATCGATGATCTGATCGAGCAATGCCGCGCCCGCGCCGAGAAACACGAACGCATCCTCGTAACCACTCTGACCAAACGCACCGCCGAGGACCTGGCGGACTATTTGCGCGAGGTCGGCATTCGCGTGAAATATCTGCACAGCGAAATCGACGCCATCGAGCGTGTCGAGGTCTTGCGCAGCCTGCGGGCCGCCGATTTCGATGTACTGGTTGGGATCAATCTTCTGCGCGAAGGTCTCGATCTTCCTGAGGTGTCGCTCGTGGCCATCCTCGACGCGGACAAGGAAGGCTTCCTGCGCAGCGCCACGTCGCTGATCCAGACCGCGGGCCGCGCCGCCCGCCACATCAACGCCGAAGTCGTGCTCTATGCGGATGTGATGACCGATTCGATCAAGAAATTCATCGCGACAACGGACTATCGCCGCGCCAAACAGCTTGTGTACAATCAGGAGCACAACATCACGCCGAAGAGCGTGAAACGCGAGTTGCAACTCAGCCTTGCCGAATTGACTCAGGCGCGCGAGGTGGAGGCTTCGGTTGTCCGCGAAGCGCCCGGTGGATACCGTACCGCCGAGTTGCTCCGTGAACTGGAAGCGGAGATGCTGGAGGCGGCGGAGGATTTGCAGTTTGAAAAGGCAGCGATCCTCCGCGATCAGATCGCCGAGCTAAAGGGAGAAAAGACGGACCGCCAGGGATCGCCTCCGGTGAAGCGGCAGGTCAAATACGACCGGAAACTCAAGGTCAATGTCGTGAAGCGAAATCGCCCAGCCAGGACCCGATGAATGCGCTTCCGCAAGAAATTGTCCGAAGCCTGGTCCGCGCGGCGTTGACCGAGGACATCGGCGCGGGCGACATTACGACGGAAACCGCGATCCCCGCCGACCAGCGCGCGGAGGCCTGTATCATCGCCAAGGAACCCTGTGTCGTGGCGGGTCTGCCGCTCGTGGAAGAGGTGTTCGCCCAGATTGACCGGGCGGTTTCCGCAACGTTGTTGGTCGGGGAAGGCGACTCCGTGGAGCAGGGGACGCGTGTATGCATCCTCAATGGCCCCGCTCGGGCGATCCTGACCGCGGAGCGGACGGCGCTGAACTTCCTGCAGCGGCTTTCCGGAATCGCGACCTTGACGCATCAGTTCGTTGATGAAGTCAAAGGCACGAAAGCCAAAATTCTCGACACGCGCAAGACCACGCCGACGTTGCGCACATTGGAGAAGTACGCCGTGTCCATTGGCGGCGGCGCGAATCACCGCCTGGGCCTGTACGACGCCGTGATGATCAAGGACAATCATCGCGCCATTCTCGCTCGTCTCGGACCGAAAGCGTTGGGCGACGCCGTCGCCGCGGCACGCAAGCATCATCCCGCGGCGCCCGTCATCATTGAAGCCGATACGCTGGAACAGGTCGAAGAGGCGCTGGCGGCCGGCGCCGACCATATCTTGCTCGACAACATGACGCCTGACGAATTGCGTGAAGCGGTGACTCTCGTCGCGGGCCGTGCCAGGACCGAAGCCAGCGGTGGCGTCACGCTCAACACCGTCCGCGCCATCGCCCGCACCGGCGTCGACTACATTTCCGTCGGCGCCCTCACTCACTCCGCTCGTGCGGTCGATTTTTCGCTAGAGTTAGCAGATGGGACATTGGAGGCAGGATGAATACGGCGGCCAGGCAACCCAAAGTCAAACGGGGTGATGTCGTCAGGATCATTGGTGTCCCACCGCAGATCAAGGGAATGCCACGCGAGACACGCTCACTCTTCAGGCGATGCCTAGACCACACATTTGTGGTCGCAGGCGTCAGTAAAGAAGGCCTCATCGAACTCGACGTCTCCAAGGTTAAGCGGCTCAATACGATTTGGATCGAACCGGAGTGCGTTCGGATATTTCGCCATCGTACGAGAGGTTAGGGTCCCAAGTGCCCGAATGACGCCCTAGTGACGCGCATTCCACAGCTATTAGCTGGACGAGCGGCGAATTCGCCCGCTACAGTTGCATGGCGATGAACACGGGCACGGCGATTCTGGAGGCATTTTATCAGGCGGCAGGGCAATTCGTGCGAGCCGATAATTTGCGGCGGCAGCTAAAGCTCTCCGCCTCCGCAGTGATGGCCGAGATCGCCGAACTGGAGAAACTCGGTTACACCATCGAGTCGCACCCGCATTTCGGGTATCGGCTGCTGGGCACGCCGGATCGCTTGACCGCGGATGACGTCAAGGCCCGGCTGAAGACGAAACGGATCGGCTCGGAAATACTGGTGTTCGAAGAGACCGCGTCGACGAACGACGTGGTCGAGCATCTGGCGAAATCCGGCGCGCGGGAAGGATTGGTGGTGTTTGCCGAATCACAAACGCGAGGACGAGGTCGACGCGGTCGCGAGTGGGTATCGCCGCGTGGAAAGGGGCTTTGGTTTTCCGTGTTGTTGCGACCATCACTGCCGCCGACGGCCGCCAGCCGCATCACCGTCGCGGCGAGCGTGGCCGTGGCGCGCGCGATTCGGGAAACGTGCCGCGTGGAGGCGCGCATCAAATGGCCCAACGACGTAATCGTCAACGGCAGGAAGCTGGCGGGCATTTTGACCGAACTGCGGGCCGAGACCGACGAGATTCTGCTGGCAATCCTCGGCATTGGCATCGATGTGAATTGTGAGCAGGAAGATTTTCCGAACGACCTGGCGCGCGTGGCTACGTCGCTCAAGATGGAGACCGGCAGCGCCCAGGACCGCGTATCACTGGCCGTGCAGGTGCTGGCAGCATTGGATGAATGTTATGAGTTGGCCCTGGCGGATTTCGAAGCGGTCATGGACGAATGGGCAAAGTTGTGCACGACGCTCGGCCAGCAAATTGTGGTGACCATGGGCCAGCGTCGCGTCGAAGGTTTCGCGCAGGCGCTGGACAGTGACGGCGCGCTGCTCGTACGCGGTGACAGCGGGCAACTGGAACGAATCCTCGGCGGCGATATGGCGGTGGAACGCGCATGAAAAGCGAGCGTCCGTTTCTGTTGGTTAATATCAACAACACGAACACGAGTTTCGCGCTGGCGAATTCCCGGCGGATCCTGCGCCTCGTGAAAGTGCCGACAGCGTCGGTGCGCGAGGTCCCGTTCGCGCGTGCCGACATCGTCGGAATCGTGCTGTCGTCGGTCGTGCCGACGGTGGCGAAGCGCGTGCGCCGCCTGTTGCCGATGCCGCCGTTGGTGGTGAGCGCGGACATCGATCTCGGCGTCGGCGTGCGTTATCCCAACAAGAAACAGATTGGCGCCGACCGCCTCGCCAACGCCGTCGGTGTCACCGAACTGTACGGAGCGCCTGCCATCGTGGTCGACTTTGGCACGGCGGTCACTTTTGACATTGTCAACGCTCGCAGCGAGTACGTGGGCGGCGTAATCGCCCCGGGCCTGGCATCGGTCACAGATTACCTGTACCAGCGCACCGCCTTGCTGCCCCGCATCACTCTCGCCGAACCGAAATCCGTCGTCGGCAAGAGCACGGTCGACGCGATGCGGGTGGGCGCGGTCGTTGGCTATCGCGGGCTGGTGAAGGAGATTCTCCACGCCCTGAAACGCGAGCGCGGTATGCGACGAGCGGTGGTCGTGGCCACCGGCGGTTACGGCGACCTCATGGCGAAGAAGATTCCTGAAATCGAGCATGTAAATCCGTTGTTGACCCTGGAAGGTCTGCGGTTTATCTACCTGCGCAACCGTCCCGCGCGGAATCGGGCTCCGGGTCATCACCATGAACCGAATTGATGCGAAATTTCGCGCGTTGCGCGCCGCCGGGCACAAGGGCTTCGTCGCATACATCTGCGCGGGTGATCCGAATTTGCGGGGGACGGCGCAACTGGCGCGCGCCTTCGAGCGCGTCGGCGTGGACGTACTGGAATTGGGCGTGCCGTTCAGCGATCCGCTTGCCGACGGTGTGGTGAACCAATTGGCCGCCGGGCGGGCATTACGCAGCGGGACGACGTTGAGCGGGGTATTGAAAACGGTGGCGTCGTTGCGGCGCGGGGGTCTTCAGGTCCCGATTGTTTTTTACGCGTACTACAACGTATTGCACCATTACGGGTTGAAGAAGTTCGTGCGCGATGCCGCCGCCACGGGCGTGGACGGCGTGTTGGCGCTGGACCTGCCACCCGAGGAGGCGGACGTATTCGAGAAGTTCATGAAGCGAGCGGGACTGCATCCGATTTATCTAGTCGCGCCGACGACACCGGGCGAGCGCATCCGCAAGATTGCCCGACACGCAAGCGGGTTTATCTACTACGTGTCGCGCGAGGGTGTGACCGGCATGCAGAAGTCACTGGCTCCCGCGGTGAGAGCGCACGTCGCGACCATTCGCCAGCACTCGAAGTTGCCCGTCGCGATTGGTTTTGGCATTTCGACTCCCGCACAGGCGCGGGCGGCGGCACGGGCGGCGGATGCCGTGGTGGTCGGCAGCGCGATTGTGAACCAGATTGCCAAACACAGCCACGATCGGCGGATGACGGAGCACGTGGCGCGGTTTGTCGGTGCGATGGTGCCCGGCGTCAAGAGAAGGAATACGCAATGAATTGGGCGATCATCATGGCCGGCGGATACGGGGAGCGGTTCTGGCCGAAGAGCCGGCGCAAGCAACCGAAGCAGTTGCTGCCGATCGTCGGCGACAAGACGATGATCCAGCAGACAGTTGAACGGGTGCGCCCCCTGGTGGGCGACGCGCGGATTGTGGTGGTGACCAATCACGAGCAGGCGGCGTTGGTGCGCCGGCAGCTTCCGCGGGTCAAGCACGTCATCGGCGAGCCGGTCGGGCGAAACACCGCGCCGTGCATCGGATTGGCAGCGGCGATCATCGGCGCGCAGGATCCCGACGCCGTGATGGCAGTCCTGCCGGCAGACTCCTACATTTGTGATACAGAAAGTTATCGGCGTGTCGTCGGCGACGTGTTGAAGGTGGCGGCGGCGCAGGAAGTTCTGCTGACCATCGGGATCAAACCAACGTCACCGCACACGGGTTATGGATACATCCACGTTGGCGAAGAGCTTTCGACGAACCTGGCGACGAAGTTCTGGAAGGCGCGCCGTTTTGTCGAGAAGCCGGACCGCAAGACCGCGGAGGAGTTTCTCGCCAGTGGCGACTATCGTTGGAACGCCGGGATGTTCGTCTGGTCGGCCCGCGCGATAGCGGAGGCGTACCGCAAGTATCAGCCCGCATTGTGGGAGGCGTGTGTGCGGATTCAGGCAACGGCGGGCACGAAGTCCTTCACGCGCGTTCTGGCCCGTGAGTATCCGAAGATGGAGAAGATTTCGGTCGATTACGCCATCATGGAGAAGGCGGACAATGTCGTGGTCGCCAACGGTGATTTTGACTGGGACGACGTCGGCGATTGGCCGGCGATTGGCCGTCATTACGAGAAAGACGGCAGCGGGAACGTCATCCGGGGCGAATTTGTCGGGCTGGATGCGTTTGACTGCATCGTCGTCGGCGATAGCAAACACCTGGTCGCAGCGGTTGGCGTGCGGGATTTGGTGATTGTGCGCACGCCTGACGCCACACTCGTTTGCCACAAGAATGACGCGCAAAAGGTGCGCGAGGTTGTCAAGAAACTCGCGGCGGACAAGAAGTACAAGCGATTGTTGTGACGCCATGCGCATTCTCGGCGTCGATTATGGTCACAAGCGCATCGGGCTGGCGCTCAGCGACGAGAGTGGCACGATTGCGCAACCCCTCGACTACGTCGATGGCGGTGCGATCGCCAAAGTCGGTCGCGAGTTGGCGCGCCTCTGCGTCGAACGCAAGATCGGCAAGATCGTGGTGGGAGTGCCGTTGCGGCTGGATGGAACGCCGAGCGAGCAGACCCAGCGGACGCTGGCGTTCATTGCCGAATTGCGGCGGGTGACGACGATTCCGGTGGCGCAATGGGACGAGCGTCTGACGAGCGTGCAGGCCGAGCGGGCGTTGCTGGAAGGAAACGTGCGGCGCAGCGACCGCAAGCAGAAAATCGACAAACTGGCCGCGCAAATCATGTTGCAGAGTTACCTCGATGCCACGAACCCGCCTCCAGCCGAAGCGTAGGCATTTCAAGCTGACCATCGCCTACGACGGGTCGAATTACGCGGGCTGGCAATTGCAGCCGAACGGCCGCACGGTCCAGGAAATTGTCGAGGGCGCGTTGGCGAAGATCGCCGGTGGCGCGGTGCGCGTCCATGGTTCGGGCCGCACGGACGCGGGAGTCCACGCAAAAGCGCAGGTCGCCAACTGCTCCTTCCGTACGGCACTGCCGACGGCGACGCTGTCGCGAGCGTTGAATGCCAATCTTCCTGTGGACATTCGCGTGCAACGCGTGCAGGAAGTGGACGCGCGATTCCACGCACGATTCTCCGCGAAGGGGAAGGAATATCGTTACCAGATTGATTGTGGGATGGTTGCTGATCCTTTCTTGCGCGCCTACGCGTGGCACCACCCGAGGCCGTTGAACGTCCCGGCCATGCGCCGAGCGGCGCGACTGATGAAGGGACGTCACGATTTCGCGGCGTTATCCGCGAATCCCATGCGGCCGGTGGAAACAACCGTGCGGACGGTCTCGAAATTGTCGGTAACGAAACGCGGAAGTCTGTTGACGATTGCGGTGGCGGCGGATGGGTTCCTCTACAAGATGGTGCGGTCGATGGTGGGGGCTTTGGTGAAGGTCGGCGAAGGCCGGATGACGGTCGAACAATTGCAGAAGCTGGTGAACGCGAAGAAGCGCACCGCGTCGATCGAGACTGCGCCGGCCCATGGTCTGTTTCTCTGGCGGGTGTTTTATTGAAATGAATGTTGTCCTCGTCGAACCAGAGATACCCCCGAACACGGGCAACGTGGCGCGGCTGTGCGCGGCGACGCAGGCGACGTTGCATCTGGTTGGACCACTCGGCTTTCGTCTCGACGACAAGACGCTGAAGCGGGCGGGCATGGATTACTGGGAACATGTGACGTGGAAGTATTGGGAGTCGCTGGACGTGTTACGGAGCGAAGCGTCAAGAAATGCCAGGTTCTACTACGTCACCACGAAATCGAAGCGGCCGTACACGCAGCCGCGTTACCAGTGGGGCGATTATCTTATTTTCGGGCGCGAAACGGCGGGATTGCCGAAAGCGCTGCTCGACGCGAACGCCGACACCGCCATTACGATCCCGATGTTCAACCCGCAAGCGCGCAGTTTGAACCTGGCAACCGCCGTCGGCATCGTGTTGTACGAAGCCGTGCGGCAGGTGAAGGGATTCTGAGCCAGCTCGTCGTCGCGAGTGGCGGCGTGGGCATCGTCACTTGTTCTTATCCTGCAACGAGCCCTTTTGCAGGTTGTCAAGCAGGCTGCCGATGGCTTCGCCTGCGCCCTGAAGCGCCTGACCGGCCTGGTTGGTCACATTGGTGAGGTTCTTCTTCAAGTCATTCGCATTGATGCCAATGTCGGGAATGTGCACCTGGCCCAACACGGTGAAGAGCACGAGACGCGAGATGTCCGTGGAATCGGTGATGTTGTTGTAGGTGCGATCGAGGTTGAGCGTGATGTCACGCTCGGATGGCTTGGGGCGACTGTAATCCTTGATGGTGACGGTGCCGACGTGAATCCGCAGCTTGTCCACGGCGTACTTGGTGGAACTCTTACTGCCCGCCGGCGACACGACGCCTTTGAGTTTCTGGACATTGGAATCCGTCTTGTTTTTCACGATGACAAGTTGCTTGATGTTGATGAGCATGTCATTTACGTGCGGCACGCCGCCGAACATCGAGGGGAGACGGTAATCAACATAGAGTTCCGGCATATCCACGAACATTTTTTCCTGAAACTCCGGCGGGTTCATCAGCCTGAGGTCATGCACGTCCACCTTGCTGGAGAATAGTTCCAAATCGACCGAGCCGATGGTCAACGGAAAGCCGGTAACTTTCTTGGCGCCGTACTCGACGGATTTGCGCGCGATGACATTGCGCGTCAGGAACAGGATCGCAACCAGCACGGCCAAAGTGGCAATGATCCCCCAAAGCAGTTTCTTCATCATTCCCTTATTAGCCTAAGTCGCTGCGGCATTCAAGTGGGCAGGGAAGGACAACCCTATCTTACGACAGCATGAATGTCGCGCAACGTTTGCAGCAACGCCTTGACTTCGGGCAACGGCAATTGGTTGGCGGCATCGCTGCGCGCGCGATGGGGATTCGGGTGCGCTTCAAAGAAGACACCGTCGCAGCCGGCCGCGACAGCGGCACGCGCCAGAACGACCGCCATGCGACGATCCCCACCAGTGACCTTGCCCCCTTGTCCGCCTCCGGGCATTTGGACGCTGTGGGTGGCATCGAACACGACGGGCCAGCCAAACTCGCGCAGGATCGCCAGCGAACGCATGTCGGCGACGAGGTTGTTGTATCCAAACGACGAGCCGCGCTCGGTGAGCAGGATGTTGCGTCCGCCGACGGCAGTGATTTTGTCGATGACGTTCCGCATGTCCCAGGGCGCGAGGAACTGGCCCTTCTTCACATTGATACAGCGCTTCGTGCGCGCAGCGGCCTGGATCAAATCCGTCTGGCGGCAGAGGAACGCCGGGATTTGGAGCACATCGGCAACTTCGGCCGCAGGGTGGCAGTGCGTGATCTCGTGGACATCCGTCAATATCGGGAGCCCGAACTGTCTCTTGACCTTTGCCAGGACGGCAAGCCCGCGCTTCAGGCCGGGGCCGCGAAAGCTATCGCGCGCGGTGCGATTGGCTTTGTCGTAGCTGGCCTTGAAGATGAGCGGGAGATCGAGGTCGTCGCAGATTTCGGCCAATGTCCCGGCGATCTGCAGAGTCATCTTCTCGTTCTCGATGACGCATGGTCCAGCGATGATAAAGAGCGGCTTGCGTTTGCCGCCGAGAGTGAGTTTGCCAGCGCGAACAGTGTTCATGACACCTCTTGCTTCAGGGCGGCTTCGATAAAGCCGCGGAACAGTGGATGAGGCTGGTTGGGTTTCGAGAGAAACTCGGGATGAAACTGGCAGGCGATGAACCAGGGATGGTCGCGCAGTTCGACGAGCTCGACGAGGTCCAGCTTCGCGTAACGCCCCGCGACGATGAGACCCGACTTCATAAGCTGGTCGCGGTACGCGTTGTTGAATTCGTAGCGATGCCGGTGCCTCTCGGAGACTTCCTCAGCGCCGTACAGGTCACGCGACTTCGTGCCATCGATGAGTTTGCACGGTTGCGCACCGAGCCGCATCGTGCCTCCTTTGGTTTGGACACCTTGTTGCTCTTCCAGCAGGCAAATAACCGGGTGGGGCGACTTCGCATCGAATTCGGTGGAATTGGCGTCTTTCAATCCACAAACGTTGCGGGCGAATTCAATGACGGCGACTTGCATGCCAAGACACAGGCCGAGGTAGGGAATCTTGTGTTCCCGTGCGTACTGCGCCGCGAGAATCTTACCTTCGATGCCGCGATTGCCAAAGCCGCCGGGCACGAGGATCCCGGCCACGCCCTTCAGGTGCTTTTCCGCCCCATCCTTCTCGATGTGTTCGGCATCGACCCGGAGAACCTCGATGGCGCAGTCGTGGGCGGCCCCGGCGTGCTTGAGCGCCTCGTACATGCTCTTGTAGGCGTCAATAAGCTGGATGTATTTGCCGACAACGGCGATGTGCACCTTGCGCGACGGGTTGATCATCCGGTGCAGCATGTGTTCCCAGTCCGTCAACGGTCTGGCCGGCGCATCGAGGCCGAGGTAGCGGCAAACGAGTTCGTCGACATTCTCGGTGCGTAGATCCAGCGGGACTTCATAAATCGAGTGGGCGACGTCCAATTCTTCGATCACGCATTCGACGGGAACATTGCAGAACATCGAGATTTTCTGGCGGACTTCCTTGCCGAGAGCCCGTTCGCCGCGACAGATCAGAATCTGCGGCACGATGCCGATCTCGCGAAGTTTCGCGACGCTCTGCTGGGTCGGTTTCGTCTTGACCTCGCCGGCCACACGGATGAACGGCACAAGGGTGACGTGAATGAACAGCGAGTTTTGCGGTCCGGCTTCGAGGGCGAACTGTCGGATCGCTTCGAGAAACGGCAGTCCTTCGATGTCGCCAATCGTCCCGCCGATTTCGATAATAACGACGTCCGCGCCACTCTTCTTGCCGACTTCGCGGATGCGCTCCTTGATCTCGTTGGTCACATGCGGGATCACCTGGACGGTCTTGCCGAGGTAGTCGCCGCGTCGCTCCTTTTCGATGATGCGGGCATACACCTGGCCGCTGGTGAGATTGTTGAGCCGGGAGAGTTTGGCGTGGGTGAACCGCTCGTAGTGTCCGAGATCGAGATCGGTTTCCGCACCGTCGTCGGTCACATACACCTCGCCGTGCTGGAACGGATTCATCGTGCCGGGGTCGACGTTCAGGTACGGGTCGAACTTGGCGAGGGTAACCTTCAGGCCGCGGTTTTCGAGCAGCGTGCCCAGCGAAGCCGCCGAGAGCCCTTTGCCGAGCGAGCTGATCACGCCACCGGTAACGAAGATGTATTTCATGGCTGACTCTTCAAAATCTCTTCCACCAGTTCGACATCTTCGGGCCGGTCCACGCCGATCGAATCGTGGGGAGTGATCCAGACCTTGATCGAAAAGCCGTTTTCCAGCGCCCGCAACTGTTCCAGCTTCTCGGTCTTTTCGAGTTCAGTTTGCGGCAGTTGCACAAACTTGAATAGAAACTCGCGCCGAAACGCGTAAATCCCCAGGTGCTTGTAGAATTTCGCGAGCTTCAACCACTCCCCCGCATCGCCGGTGTTTGCATCACGGGCGAACGGCACGCGACTGCGGGAGAAATACAGGGCCGCCCCGTTTTGGGCGAGCGCGACTTTGACGACGTTGGGATTATCGAGGTTGGCAGCCGATTCGAGTTTGCGTACCAGCGTGCCCATGACGCACTTCGGGTCCGACTGCATGCCTTGGACCAGTTGGTCGATCATCTCGGGCCGCAACAGCGGTTCGTCACCCTGGATGTTCAGTACCAACTCGCAGTCGTAGCTGCGGGCGACCTCGGCGACGCGATCCGTGCCAGTGGCGCAATCGGGTGAGGTAAGCATGGCATCGCCGCCAAAGGACTCGACAGCTTCGAGAATGCGGGTGTCTTCCGTGGCGACGATGACCTTGTCGAGTCGCTCGGCTTTGGCCGCCTGCTCGTAGACGCGTTGCACGAGCGACTTGCCGGCGATCATCGCCAACGGTTTCCCCGGAAACCGTTGCGCACCGTAGCGCGCGGGAATGACCCCCAACGTGCGTATCTTCATGCCGTGCCACCTCGATCCATCAGGCGCAGTGTAACAGAACGGCGGTGGGTGACAAGTGCCTCGACAGCGGCTGTCGGGGTCGTGGCCAGATTTTTCCGTGGTGCTCACCGGCGCGGGAAATCAGGGTGGGATTGGGCTTGTTTCTGGTCGGGGTTCGCGATAAAATAAACGGAAATTCGTATGAAGTGTGAAACGGGAAAACGGAACGCGTGGCTGGGGCTTCTGATCGCACTTGCAGTTGTGCCTTGTGTGGAAGCGGTGATTTTGGAAGGGACCGGCGATCCCTCGTACAACACGAATGCTCCGACCGGTTCCCTGACCAACAGCGGCTGGCAGTATGAAGGCCAGTGGAACACCGAGGACGGACTGTTTCTGGGCACGCCCATCGCGCCGACATTTTTTCTGGCGGCGCAGCACGTCGGCGGTACGGCTAACTTGGCTAACGACCAATTTACATTCCAGGGATTTACCTACACGCTAGTGACAAACTTTGACGATCCGACCACCGATCTGCGGGTGTGGCAGGTGGCCGAGACGTTTCCGTATTATGCGCCTCTTTATACTGGAGGCTCCGAATCGGGCCAGACATGCGTCGTCATGGGCCGGGGCTACGAGCGCGGCCCGGTCATTATCAGCGGTAACACTACGAACGGCTGGCAGTGGGAAGGCGGTACCACCGGAGTCGAGCGCTGGGGGCAGAACATCGTCTTGGGCGTTACGAACGCCCCGCCCGGGGATGGGGAACAACACCCCGGTGAGCAGCGGTTGTATGCCGCCTTCCAGGCGAGTGTAAACAGCAATGAATGCGTTCTTACGGCTTACGATTCCAGCGGAGGAATGTTCATCGAAAACGGCACCACCTGGCAGTTGGCCGGTATCAACTATGAGCTTGACGCTTTCCTCGTCAGTACCAATGCCGATGGCTCCAATTCGTTCGATGCTGCGTTGATGGATTATCATGATTTGTATTACTGGAGCGGCGCGGACTGGGTGTATTTCACGGGACATTATGCGCAACAGTTCTACTGCACACGGGTTTCGGCGCGTATTTCGTGGATCAACAGCGTCATCAACTACAAACTCGGCAACGATTTGGGGATCGCAGGCATACAAGTTGTCGGAAGCGACGCGCAGATCAGTCTCATCACGGGCACCAACCGTTCTTACCGGGTCGATTACACCACCGACCTTGTCAACGCCGTCTGGACAACGCTCACCAATAACATTCCGGGCACTAACGGCACCGTCACGGTAGTTGATCCGGGCGCCACCACCAATCAGCCGGCTCGATTCTATCGCGCGATGGTACTACCGCAATGGCAGTGATCAGTGGCTCAGCGGGACAGTAGCCCCATATCGGGAGGCACCAAACCGAGCGCGGTGTTGGCGCCCCGGTCGCCGGGGAAGAGATGGGTCCGTTTCCTCCACGTAACACCGGTGCGCACGGCTTAGCGCCCCTGCACCTCACGGTGGCGAAAGCACGTAACCAGGTGGTCGTTGACCATGCCCGCCGCTTGCATGAAGGCGTAGCAAATGGTCGAGCCGACGAAGTTGAAGCCGCGATGCTTGAGGTCCTTGCTCATCGCATCCGATTCCTTGGATGTGGCGGGGATATCTTTCATCGACCGGAGACGGTTGATGCGCGGAATGCCGCCGACGAATTGCCAGATGTAACGGTCGAACGAGCCGAACTCATCGCGGACCTGGAGGAACGCCCGGGCATTGACGACGGCGGAGCGGACTTTGAGCCGATTGCGGACAATGCCGGGGTTCTGTAGGAGTTGGGCGAGGCGTTTGTCGGTGTACCGCGCCACTTTCTCGGGATCGAAATTGTCGAAAGCCCTGCGGTAGTTCTCGCGTTTCAACAAGACCGTCCGCCAACTTAATCCCGCCTGGGCGGCGTCGAGCACGAGGAACTCAAAAAGCCTGCGGTCGTCATGCAGCGGCACGCCCCATTCCGTGTCGTGATACTCGGTCATCAGCGGATGATCGAGACACCAGTTGCAACGAATCGAATTGTCAGCCGTTGCCATGACAAGTGATTGGGGAAGGGTAGAGGTTCGCTTTGCGGAACGCAAGAATGACTGTCGCACATGTTACGTTCGATCTGGGATGAATGGCGACGGAGGTAGCAGAATCGAACGGGGAGGGATACCGCGCTGGTTTTGTGGGTCGCAGCGAGAGAAAGGCCTTGCGAGTTGACGGGGCGCATTTTAGCTTCCTATTCCACTGACGCCATGAATGCTTCATCCCGTTCGAGTCGTTTCCAATGGCATATAATCGTTCTTTTATGCGCCTTGTCTGGTCAAGTGCTGCGGGCGCAGAGTGACGTGGCAGCCGAAGCGAAGAGCCCGGCTCCGATCGCCACGACCATGTCGCCTTCGCTCAGCACCGAGCAAGGTTACAACGTCCGTGCGTTTGGGGCAGTAGGCGATGGAAAGAATCTGGATAGTCCCGCGATCAATCGCGCCATCGAAGCGTGTGCGCAGGTCGGTGGCGGGACGGTGTCTGTGCCGCCAGGGACGTACTTGTGCGGCTCGATTCGGATGAAGAGCAATATTCACCTGCGCATCGACGCGGGCGCGACAATTCTGGGCGCACCGCAGAATATGAACGCGTACGATCCGGCCGAGCCGTTCGCAGGGACGGCGTATCAAGACGGTGGTCACACCTATTTTCACAACAGCCTTATTTGGGGTGAGGACCTCACCAACGTCTGGATCACGGGGCTGGGCGTGATCAACGGCGGCGGTCTCACGCGAAGCGACAAGGAAGTTGGGAAGGGGCCGATTGGCTTGGGGGACAAAGCCATCGCGTTGCGGCGGTGCCGGAATGTGTTGATCCGCGACATCACGATTTTCCACGGCGGACATTTTGCGGTCATCGTCACGGGCTGCGACAACATGACGATCGACAATGTGACGATTGACACCAATCGCGACGGCCTCGACCTGGATTGCTGTCGCAACACCGTGGTGTCGAATTGTCGGATTAATTCGCCGACTGATGACGGCTTGTGCCCGAAGAGTTCGTACGGGTTGGGTGAGGCGCGCATCACGGAGAATATGACGATTGTGAATTGCCAGGTGTCCGGTTTCGAGGAAGGCACGCTGCTTGACGGCCGGATGTTGCCGAGCCACGGGCGGACCGGTCGGATCAAATTCGGCACCGAATCCAATGGCGGGTTTCGCAACATCACCGTGGCCAATTGCACGTTCCGCCAGTGCTGCGGTCTGGCCCTGGAAGAAGTCGATGGGGGAATCCTCGAGAATATCACCATCGACAACATCACGATGATGGACGTGGCGGACTACCCGATTTTCATTCGGTTGGGCCGGCGCAATCGCGGGCCGGCCGGGACCAAAGTCGGCACACTGCGCAATGTACTCATCTCGAACGTAATCGCGACGGGCATTGATGCGAAGAGCGGGGTGCAGATCATGGGATTGCCCGGGTACGATATCGAAGGGGTGCGATTGCAGAACATTCGGTTGCAATTCAACGGCGGTGGCACGAAAGAGGACGCGAAACGCGTCCCGCCGGAACTGGAGACCGGTTATCCCGAACCGAGGCGCTTTGGTGTCATGCCGTCGTACGGACTGTTTGCGCGGCATGTCCGCGACCTGGAGATCGCCGACTTCCGCGCGGGCTTCGAGAAGGAGGACTTGCGACCCTCAGCAGTGTTCAACGACGTGGATGGTTTGGAAATTGACAATTACAAAGCGCTGGTCGCGAAAGGGGTGCCCGCCGCGCGATTCGACGGAGTGGACGGTCTGGTTGTTCGCAATTCGCCGGTCCTCGTCGGCTTGAGAGCGCATCGTCGACAGAGACCCGTTGCTCCGGCTGCTGAGGAAAATGGCGAATAGGTTCTGCTGTCAGCTGGTCGTCTTCAGCGTCCCCGGGGCAGACCAACGGACCACGATTTTTTCTCGACAAGCCGCGTGTTTCCAGCTAAATACGGCGGCTATAAGGAGGTGGAAATCCCACCATGACAAAGAAGGCGTTGGGCAGGGGACTGGATGCACTGATCAACGGCGGGGTTGTTCGCAGCGTTGCGGTTGAGCCGCCTCATGTCGAAGTCGCGATCGCGCCTCCCGCAGCCGCCACGACCGTGGCACAGCCGTTGGGAGTACTGCCGCCCACCGGACCCGGTAGTGGCATCCGCCACATCGGCATCGACACCATCGAACGCAGTCCATTTCAGCCGCGCACCGAATTTGATCCGGAACAACTCCGCGAGTTGGCAGATTCCATCAAGCAACGCGGCGTGATCCAACCGTTGCTGGTACGACCCATCCAAACGGCAGTGACACAAGCGGAGAACGCGCGCCGGTACGAGCTGATCGCGGGGGAACGCCGCTGGCGGGCGGCGCGCGAAGCCGGGCTGACCACCATTCCCGCCATCGTTCGCGAGGCCAGCGACGAGGAAGCGCTGGAGATCGCGCTCATCGAGAACCTGCAGCGGGAGGACCTCAATCCGATCGAAGAAGCGCGGGCCTACGACCAGTTGGCCACGCAGTTCAAGCTCACCCAGGAGCAGATCGCCGAGAAAGTGGGCCGCAGCCGCGCGGCGGTGGCCAATTCGACGCGCCTGCTCGGGTTGCCTGTGGAAGTGCAATCGTGGGTTGCCGATGACCGACTCAGCGTTGGCCACGCGAAGGCGATTCTGGGTCTGCCCAGTTCCACGGAACAGCGACTTGTCGCGGAACGGGTACTCAAGCGCAGCCTTACCGTCCGCGAGACAGAGCAACTCGTCGAGCAACTCAAGGGTGAGGGCAAGGTGCGTTCGCGGGTCCTGACGGCGACGGTGAAATCGGCGCACGTGCTGGCCCTGGAAGAGCGGCTGCAACAGAAGCTTGGCACGCACGTCAATATCCATCACGGCAAGAAGAAGGGCCGCATCGAGATCGAGTATTACGGCAACGACGATCTGGCGCGGGTGCTCGACATCCTCGGCATTGACAACCTCTAGCGGGTTGGGCAACTGTAGCGGCGCTCGATGAGCGCCGACATGGACGAACGCGACCGACAACGCCGCGCCAAACGCTACGAAGCGATTCACAACGGAAGCTTCGTGGGGGAGGCGGTGTATACCATCCTGCTGCTGCTGGCGTTTCTCTGCTGGGAAGGCTCGGATTCGCTGGCTGATTTTGCCCGATCCCAATCGCACAACCCATGGATTTATGTGGCGATTTACGGGGCAGTCGTGGTGATTGCCACGAAAGCGCTATTCCTGCCGTTGAATTTCTTTGGGGATTTTTACCTCGAACACCGGTTTGGCCTGTCGAATGAGACGTTTGGCGCGTGGGCGCTCGATGAATTGAAGTCGCTGGGGCTGAATCTGCTGCTCGGCGTGGCCATCCTGGACGTCTTGTACTTTTTCTTGCGACACGCAGGGGGATGGTGGTGGGTCGGCGCGGGATGTTTCTTTCTGCTGTTCGGGGTGGCGATGTCGGCGTTATTTCCCGTACTCATTCTGCCGCTGTTCTATAAGTTGCAACCGCTGGAGAATGAATCCCTGCGGCTGAAACTCACCGCGTTGGCCCACCGTGTCGGCGCGAAAGTGCTCGGAGTGTATCGAATGGACATGAGCGAAAAGACGAAGAAAGCCAACGCCGCCTTCGCCGGACTCGGCCGCACCAAGCGCATCATCCTCGGTGACACGTTGCTGGACAAATTTGCGGAGGACGAGATCGAGGTGGTCATGGCGCATGAGATGGCGCACTACAAGCACGGTGACATCACGAAGATGATCGCGTGGGGAGCGATGACGACGTTCATCGGGCTGAAAGTGGCCGACATCGGGTTGAACTGGGGCCTGAAACACGTGTTCCAATACAACCACCTGTGGGACATCGAGGCGTTCCCCCTGCTGGCCCTGTGCCTGTTTGTGTTTGGGCTGGTAGTGACGCCGCTCAATAACGCCTTCTCGCGGTCGCGCGAATGGAAGGCCGACGCCACAGCGCTGGAGCTCACCGCGAATCGCGACGCGTTCATCCGCGCCATGCGCAAGCTCGCCGAGCAAAACCTCGCCGACCTGTCGCCACACCCCACGGTGGAGTTTCTGTTGCACGATCACCCGTCGCTGGCACGCCGCATTGCCTGGGCCGAACGATGGCAAGGAACCTGATCACCGGGGTCATGCTGCTGCTGGCGGCCGGCTGCGGCGGATCGTCGGCCCCGCAGCCCATCCCGTGGCAACAGTGCAACGGCGAACGCGCCTACGAACACGTGGCCAAACTCGTCGCCTATGGTCCGCGCCCCAGCGGGAGTGAGGCGCTGGGACGGGCCGCGTCGTATATCACCACGCAGTTGCAGGACTACGGATTGACGGCTGACGAGCAGGTGTTCGTCGCGCCAACGCCGTACGGCACGAAACAGTTTCGCAACGTCATCGCCAAGACGCGGGTGCAACAGGGCGGATCGAATCGCGTAATTATCATCGCGTCACACTACGACACAAAGCTCTTCACCAACGTCACCTTCGTCGGCGCGAATGACGGCGGGTCGAGCACCGGCACGCTGTTGGAGATCGCCCGCGTGGCCGCTGATCAGCCGAACCTGTGGTTTGTGTTCTTCGACGGGGAAGAGGCGATGGTGCAGTACAGCGACACGGACGGGTTGTGGGGGAGCAAGTTTTTTGTCGACAATCTCAAGAGCAAGGACCGTGTGAAGGACATCAAAGCGATGATCCTGCTCGACATGGTCGGCGACAAAAATCTGAAGGTCACGGTCGTAGGCACCCTCGGACAGCAAGTGTTCGACGCCGCGCGGGCGGCGGGATTTCGGGACTATTTCAGCTACGGAGCCAATGCGCTTCTGGACGATCACGTACCGTTCGAACGGGCGGGTATCCCGGCCGTGGATCTCATCGATGCCGATCTCATCAAGTTCAACTACGGCAATCCGCCGGGTCCGCGGGAATACTGGCATACGGAGAGGGATACGCTCGACAAGATCGCGCCGCACAGCCTGGAGATTGTCGGTCAGACGACCTTACGGCTCATCGAACTGCTTGAGAATCAACCGGCTGGCCATTGATTCGGCCCACGGCTTGCTTTACCTTTAGCCATGATCGCAGTGAGCATGACTGCTCGCCTGGACTCGACGGGTCGATGAGAGTACTGCCGTATGGAAGACAAGCTCCAAGTACTTGAGAACGTGCCAGTTCTGGCCAGCCTCGGCAAAGAGCTGATGAAGGGCTTGGCGGAGCGCGCGGAATTTGTCGCGGTCAAGAAGGGCGACCTGGTCGTGCGCGAAAATGACGCGGGCGACGCCCTGTACGTGGTCGTTTCCGGCCGATTGCAGGCCTACACGAGCTTGAAGAGCGGGCGAGACCGAGTGTTTGCCACCTACTGCGATGGCGAGTGTTTTGGCGAAATGCCGCTGCTCAGCGGCGAGACACATTGGGCCAACGTCCGCGCGCTCAACGATTCTGTGCTGCTGAAAATTCCCCGCGAGGATTTTGACGCCCTGGTCAACCGCGACCCACGTGTGGCAGTCAGTTTCACCCAACGGATGGGCCATCGGATCAAGGAACTTCGCGAGGAGAAACACCGCGCGAAATGGAGTACGATCATCTCGTTGTACAGCTCGATTTCCGGGGCGGGCAAGACGACGCTGGCGCACAATCTGGTGGCCAGCCTCGCGCACGAGACGGGAGAGCCGGTGTTGTTACTCGACTTCAGCGGCAAACAACGCGGCATACCGCTGTTGAAGTGCGAGCGGCTCGATTTTCGCAGCGGACTGGGGTTGCAGGACATGGTGGTGCATTCCCCGACGGGATATGACCGTCTGAATCTGGATCTGGTGGGCGACGAACGGGAGATCCCGTTGATCGCCCCGATCTTCGGCCATCTTGTGAAGCACTACGACTACGTCATCTGCGATCTTCCGAACGAGGTGTCGGCATCGGTGTTCGCGTGCCTGGTGCAGTCGGACAAGGTTTTCGTCATCTCCAGGAATGATGACGACCACTTATACCGGACACGGCTGTTGGTGGAGGATTTCCACTCGCATGCGGCGGCACGTGAGCCGGAGATGCGGGTGGTTCTCACCGCCGTCGGCGAAGCCAGCGCGCCGTATGTCGAGGAAGCCGAACGCAAGGTCGGCCGGCCGATTTCGTACCTGTTGCGATGGATACCGGAAAGCGAGGTCGTGCACGCCGTGGACGGCACACCGTATGTGATCCGCCAGCCGATGGAACCGTACAGTCTGGTGGTGCGCCGAATGGCCCGCGAGTTGGGGAACGTACTGGTCGGTCTGGCGCTGGGCACGGGCGGGGCGCGCGGTTTGGCGCACATCGGCGTCATCCGCGTGCTGGAACGCGAAGGGATCGGCATCGACGTGGTCGCGGGCAGTTCGATGGGCTCGCTGATTGCGGCGGCGTGGGCGGTGGGCAAATCCGCCGACGAGATGGAAGAGATCGCCAAACAGATCCGCAACAAGCGGACGTTTCTGAAGCTGCTCGATCCGATGTTTCCCGGTGCGGGCGTCTTTCGCGGGATCAAGGTGTACAACTTTCTGCATTCGATCGTCAATGGGCTGACATTCGCGGATACGCTCATACCCCTGAAGATCGTTGCCAGCGACCTGAACACACTGGAGGAGGTTGTTTACGAAGACGGCAAGCTCATCGACGCGATCCGCGCGAGCATCACGATTCCCGGCATCTTCCGGCCGGTGGTCAACAATGGACACACCCTGATCGATGGCGGCATTACCGATCCCGTGCCCGTGCAGGTGTTGGCGTGGGCCGGCGTATCGAAGATCATCGCGGTCAACACAATTCCCAACGTGGACGAGATGAAACAGCGCGAACGCAGTCGCCATGAGATGTCGAGCGTGTCACGGAAGGAGCGAAAAGGGGCCTTACACGAAACCGGGCCGCTGGTGGAAACGCCGACCAGCATCATCAACATCTACATGCGCTCGATGCACGCCATGCAATCGCGGATGGCGGAGATGGCGTGTAATAACGCCGACGTGGTGATCCGTCCCTTGCTGGCCGGCAGCGTGTGGTACGACTTCTATCATCCGGAGCGTTACATTCGCTGCGGCGAAGAAGCGGCCCAAGCGGCATTGCCCCAATTGAAAGAACTGGTGCGCGCATGAAATGGGACCGCCTGACGATTTCGGAGCAGCGCCGGATCCAGAACGACAAGCTCCATCGTTTCCTGACGGACGTCATCGCCCCGTTCAGCCCGTACTACCGGAAGCTCTTCGCCGAGCACAAGATCGACCCGCGTCGCGTCCGGACGGTCGAAGACCTTCGCCAGTTGCCGTTCACCAGCAAGGCCGACCTGCTTCCGACGTCGGAGCAGCCGGAGAAATTCCGCGAGTTCATCATCACGCCGGAGCTTTCGGTGCTCAAACGCCGGCCGCGGGTGGTTGTCGAGGCGTTGTGGCGCGGACGGAGCGCGGTGGAACGCCGCTTCGAGCGCGAGTTTCGCCCGATCTTCCTCACCGCGACCACGGGGCGAAGTTCGATGCCTGTCGCCTTCGCCTACACCGACCACGATATGTGTAATCTCCGCACATCCGGCGCCCGGCTCATCCAAACGTTCGACGCGACGACGACGATGCGCGGCGTGAACATGTTTCCCTACGCGCCGCACCTGGCGTTCTGGCAGGTGGTGTTGGCGGGGCTGGAATACGGCATGTTGCTGGTCAGTTCGGGCGGCGGAAAAGTCATGGGCACGGACGGCAACATTGGTCTCATCGACAAGATCAAGCCCGAAGCGCTGATCGGCATACCGACGTTTGTGTATCATGTGATTCGCGAAGCGCATGCGCAAGGACGGAAGTGGCCGCAAGTGACCCACATCGTGCTCGGCGGCGAGAGGAGTCCGCAGGGCATCCGCCGCAAGATGGTCAAATTGCTGCAGGAAATGGGCGCGGGCGAGGTGCGCGCCTGCGGGACGTACGGGTTCACCGAAGCGCGGATGGCGTGGGGCGAATGCCCGACGCCGCCGGGCGAATACAGCGGGTATCACTTGTTCCCCGACCTCGGAATTTTCGAGGTGATCGATCCCGCGACGGGTGAGGTCCGGGGCGAGGGCGAGCCGGGCGAACTGGTGTACACCCCACTCGATGCGCGGGGGACGGTGGTGCTGCGGTATCGGACGGGAGATTACGTGGATGGCGGGGTGACGTGGGAACCATGCCCGTATTGCGGGCGCACCGTGCCGCGGATTGTCGGCAAGATTGGCCGGGCTTCCAATACGAAGGAACTTCAGTTCGGCAAACTGAAGGGCACGCTGGTGAATTTCGACAACTTGCAGCAGATTCTCGACGACACGACCGAGATCGGCGAGTGGCAGTTGGAAATTCGCAAGGCCAAAGACGATCCACACGACGTGGACGAATTGATCCTCCACCTGGCGCCAGCGAACGGCGCCAACATCGACCAGCTCAAGGAATCCATTCGCAAGCGGTTCCAAACCGAAATTGAGCTAACGCCGAATCGCATCGAGGTTCACCCCATCGAGGACATGCTCAAGCGCATCCGGCTGGAAAGCTCGCTCAAGGAAGTCCGTATTCTGGATGCCCGTCCGAAGGAGTGAGCGACTTGCTGTTTGCTTGAGCGGTTGGTACGATATGTACGGTGAAGCGCGTACTTGTTTTTGTCCTGCTCTTGCTCGTCGGTTACGCTGTGGTTCTTCCACTATGGCGGAGCTGGCGGGCTTCCAGTCTGGAGCAGAAAGGGATTGAAGCAGCCCGAGAGGAACGCTGGCCTGAGGCGGCGCGCTTGTTCGAGAAGGCGACCGCCTACGCGGATGATTTTGCTGGAGCGTGGTACAATCTCGGTTTGGCGCGTCTGCGCATGAACAACCTGGAGGGTGCGGCTGCCGCTTTCAAGAAAGAGTTGAGCATCAATTTCAATGAACCAAATGGCCTCGTCGCTCTTGGTCAGACCCAGTTACAGTTGGGAGATTATGCGGGCGCCGAGGATTCGGCTAACGGCGTGCTTCGGCTTCATCCGACCAGCGGACTCGCCTATTACGTACTTGGCGAAGTGTATTTCCAGACAAAGAGAATGACAAACGCGATCGACGCCTATCAACAGGTGCTTCGGTACGACGAACAGAACGCCGCCGGCGCGCATTACAATCTCGGTCGATGCTACGCGGCGATTGGCCAGTATCCGGACGCGCGGAAGGAACTTCAAGAAGCGGTTCGACTCAAGCCGTCGGTCTTGGAAAGTCGACTGCTCCTAGGCAGGGTGTTGGCGAGGTTGGGCGACTTTGCCGGTGCGGACGAACAACAACGGGCACTCCGCGCGATTGATCGGAGAGCGGCGGTGGAACTGTTGGAGTACATTCAGCGGACGGCCAGCGTTTCGAGCGCGAAAGAGAGCAGCGCCTCGAATGCCGCGTTCTCATCCTCGCTGAATCTTGGAGATTCGTCCGACCACAAGGCGGGAATCGAGCCATGAGGCATGGCAATCGAGGCAGCACGGCCGAAGACCCGGCCGCCGCGGTTGAATTGCATCGGGTACGCGCACGTGCTAGCGTGAGGGCATCATGAGAACGCAATTCACGATCCTGCTGTTGGGGGCTCTTGCCATGAACTCATACGCCGCGTTGTACACGGAAACGATCGACTACAAACAGGGCGATACGACCTGCGATGGGTACCTGGCTTACGACGATGCGGTGAAAGGGCCGCGGCCCGGCGTGCTGGTCGTGCACGACTGGATGGGTTGCGATAGTTACGCGAAGATGCGGGCCGACATGCTGGCGAGATTGGGTTACGTGGCGTTCGCCGCGGATATTTACGGCAAAGGCATTCGTCCAGCCAATCCACAAGAAGCGATGACGCAAGTGAAGACGTACAAAAGCGACCGGGCGTTGCTCCGCGCACGGGTCAACGCGGCGCTCGACGTGTTGAAGAAACAACCGCAGTGCGATATGAAACGGGTAGCCGCTATCGGCTATTGCTTTGGCGGCACCACGGTGCTCGAACTCGCCCGCAGTGGCGCCGATATCGGGGGGATCGTCACGTTCCACGGCGGACTCGACACGCCCACACGTGACGCGAACAACATCAAATGCAAAGTGTTGATTTGTCATGGCGCGGATGATCCGTACGTGCCGGCAACGGACGTGGCGGCGTTGCAGGACGAATTGCGCAAGGCGGGCGTGGATTGGCAGATGATTTATTACAGCGGCGCGGTGCATGCGTTTACGCGGCCCGATGCGGGCAGCGACAACTCGAAGGGCGCGGCCTACAATGAAAAGGCCGATAAACGGTCGTGGGAAGCGATGAAGGAGTTCTTTCGCGAGATATTCAAATGAGGTGGAAGCCGCCCGATAGGTCCGCATTGCGATGGGGCGACGGCACACTTTCATTGGATAGCTATCTGGTTGACAGCACGCGGGTAACGACCCGCGTTTAGGGTCTGGTTGCGGCAGGAAAGCTGCTACTACAACGGGCGGCGCGTCGTTGCGGGCAGGCGCGCATCATAAGTCTGGATGAAGGATGACGCGACTGGCCATCATTGACGGAATACGGACGCCGTTCTCGAAAGCGGGGACGGACTTGAAGACGCTTCCCGCACAGGATCTCGGGCGCATCGTGGTGAGCGAATTGTTGGAGCGCACCGGGGTCGATCCCCACAAAATTTCGCAGGTGATTTTTGGCTGCGTGGCGCAGCCGGCCGAGGCCGTCAACGTCGCGCGGGTCATCGCCTTGAACGCCGGAATTCCCCAGGAAATCCCCGCCTACACGGTGCACCGCAATTGCGCGAGCGGATTCGAATCGATCACCAGCGCCTACGAGAAGATGGTGGCCGGCCAGGGCGACGCGTTTGTGGTCGGGGGCACCGAGAGCATGTCGAACATTCCGTTGCTGTTTTCGACGGCGGCGGCGGACAAGTTCGCCGCGCTGGCGCGGGCGAAATCCTTCCCAAAGAGACTGGGCGCGATGCTCGCGTTTCGTCCGGGTGATTTCAAACCGCGCATCGGCGTGATGCTCGGGCTCACCGATGCCGTGTGCGGACTGAACATGGGACAGACGGCGGAAGTGCTGTACCGCGACTACGGCATCCCGCGCGGTCAGCAGGACGCGTTCGCGCTCGAATCGCATCAGAAGGTGGTGAGGGCGCGGGCGAAGCTGGCCGAAGAGATTTGCCCGGTGTATCTGCCGAACGGCAGGTTTGTGGACAAGGACAACGGCGTGCGCGAGAACAAGACCATGGAAGCGCTCGCCAAGCTGCGTCCCGTATTCGAGAAACACAATGGGACGGTCACGGCCGGCAATTCGTCGCAGATTACCGACGGCGCCGTGGCGTTGTTGGTGATGGAGGAGGAGAAAGCGCGGCGGCAGGATTTCACGCCACTCGGTTATTTGCGGGGTTACGCCTACGTCGGCGTCGATCCGAAACGCATGGGGCTGGGGCCGGCGTACGCGATTCCGAAAGTGTTGAAAGAAACGCGTGTCCGCTGGGATGACGTGCAACTGATTGAGATCAACGAGGCGTTTGCGGTGCAGGTACTGGCGGCGGAGTTGGTGTTGCGCAAGGAATTCGGCATGGAAATCAACCGCGACCTGCTCACCGTCAACGGCGGGGCGATCGCGTTGGGGCATCCGGTGGGGGCCAGCGGGGCGCGGCTAGTGCTCAGCTTGTTGAAAGAAATGAAGCGTCGCAACCTGAAGACGGGGATCGTATCGGCCTGTGTCGGCGGAGGGCAGGGCGGCGCGCTGATTCTGGAGCGGGCATGATGCAATCACCGCGGATTGACTATGACACCGAGGGCATTGCCTGGGTGGTGTTCGACGACCCGGATTCGAAGGTCAACGTTCTCGGCACCGAGCAGATGAAGCAACTCGATGCGGTCCTGGACGAGTTGTATAAGCACAAGCCGAAGGCGGCGGTTTTCATCAGCGCCAAACCGGGCATCTTCATCGCCGGCGCGGATATCAATGAGCTGCAACGAATCCGCGATGCAAGTCTTGGCGCGGACCTTTCCCGGGCGGGTCACAGAATCTTCGCCAAGATCGAGGGGCTGGGCGTGCCGACCGTGGCCGCCATTGACGGCGCGTGTTTGGGAGGCGGATGTGAACTCGCGCTGGCGTGCCGGTACCGCGTGGCGGCAGACAGTCCCAAGACACAGATCGGATTGCCCGAAACGCAACTGGGCATCATCCCCGGGTGGGGCGGCTCGCAACGTCTCCCGCGCCTGATCGGATTGGGGGCGGCGCTGGACATTATTTGCGCGGGCAAGAGTATTACTCCGGACAAGGCGCGGCGCATCGGTCTGGTGGATGCGGCGGTACCGAGCGTGGTGTTGCGGGAGACGGCGATACGGCTGGCGCTGGGCCAGCAGCGCGCGAAGCGAAAGTCCGTGTGGACACAAAACTGGTGGCCGATGCGGCGGTTCATTTGCCGGGTGGCGCGCAAGCGCGTGTTGTTGCGGACCGAAGGCCGGTATCCGGCTCCGTTGCGGGCGATTGACGCGATGGAAGAGGGCCTGGGCGGATCGCTCGCGGAAGGCCTGGAGATCGAGGCAAAGATTTTTGGCGAAGTGAGCGTCACGTTACAGTGCCGCAACCTCATTGGCATTTTTTTCCTGCGCGAGAAGTACGCGAAGCTGGTGTTCGACACCAAGGCGGTGGAACGGCCCGGGCCAATTTCGGCGAAGGTGATGACATCGCCGGTGGAAAAGGTGGGAGTGCTCGGCGCCGGGGTGATGGGCGCGGGCATCGCGCAATGGTGTAGCGCCCGCGGGTTGACGGTGCGGCTGAAGGACATCAAGCCGGAGTTCGTCGCGGCGGGCATCCAGCGCATTGCGGACGCGTATCGCGAGGGCGTCAAGCGACGGAAGATGACGGAGTTGGACGGGCAACATGGATTCGCCCGGGTGCATCCGACGACCGACTACACCGGGTTTGGCGATTGCGACCTCGTGGTCGAGGCGGTGCTGGAGAAGATCGAGGTCAAACGCCAGGCGTTCGGCGAGTTGGCGTCGGCGCTACGCAACGACTGCATTCTTGCGTCGAATACGTCGGCGATACCGATCGACGAACTGGCCGAGGCGAGCGGGCGGCCGAAACGGTTTGTGGGAATTCACTTTTTCAATCCGGTGCACAAGATGCCGCTGGTGGAAATCGTGCGCGGAACGGCGACGGCACCCGAGGTCGTCGCGGCGGCGGTGGAATTTGCCAAGCAACTGAAGAAGATTCCGGTGGTGGTGAAGGGCACGCCCGGATTCCTGGTGAATCGGCTGTTGATGCCCTACTTGAACGAGGCGGGCGTGTTGCTCGGCGAGGGCGAGACGATAGAGTCGATCGACGAAGCCATGCTGGAGTTTGGGATGCCGATGGGGCCGCTGCGACTGATTGATGAGGTTGGGATTGACGTCGCGTATGACGTGGCGGTCGAGTTGGGCGAGGCATTCAAGGAGCGGATGGCGGTCGCGCGGGTTCTCCGGCAGGTGCATGAGCGAGGGTTGAAAGGTCGGAAGGGCGGCGTGGGATTTTACGTCTACAAGAGGAAGAAAGAGGTGAAGGTCAATCGGAAGCTGGCCAGGGCCATCCGTCGGGATGTCGAGTCCAGGGATGGCAAGAAGGAGCCGCGGTCGGCGCGGGAGATCCAACGGCGGCTGCTGAACGTGATGATTCAAGAAGCCAAGCTGTGTCTCAGCGAAGGCGTCGTCGCGTCGGAAGACGATATTGACGTGGGCATGATTTTTGGCACCGGTTTTCCACCGTTCCGTGGCGGGCTGGTGAAGTACGCACGCGACGCGGGAATATGGTAAGATTGGGGTATGGCCTTCGCGTTTCAACACGACGAATCACTGACGGGCTTGGTGTTGGCGGCGTCCAGCGAACTGCTCGACCCGAATTTTCACCGCGCGCTGGTGTACATCGCCGAACATGGCCCGTCGGGCGCATTGGGGCTGGTGATGAACCGGCCGATCAACAAGACACTGGGCGAAGTCGCCCAGTCGCCCGAGTTACCCGACCTCTTGCGCGAGACGCCGGTGTTTCAAGGAGGACCGGTGAGGCCGACCGCCCTGGTGCTGGCACGATTCCAGCGGGGCAGGACGGATGAGGAACTGCGTTGCCAAATCGTTGCCGATCCATACGAACTGGTCGAGCCGCGCCGGCGTGGCTGGGTGCGCGCGTTTGCGGGATATGCCGGGTGGGGCGAGGGACAACTGGAGCAGGAATTGGGCGAGCGCTCGTGGGTAGTGTGTCGTCCGCACACGGCGCTGTTGGAGCAACCGGTTCCGCCGGCGATCTGGGAGGCGTTTGTGGGGAAGGACCAGCGGTGGCGGAAGCTGGTAGCGCTGTTACCGAAGTGCACGAGCCTGAACTAGCCGGTAACACACGATCCGCGTTTTGCATGGATCAACGAAGGCTGATCGCTTTGTTGATTGTCGTTGCCGGCCTGTGGGCCTACCACAATAGCTTTCACGGGCCATTCATTTTCGACGATCTGCCCTCGATTTCCGAGAACCGGCATATTCACCATCTGTTGCCCGTTGACGTGGCGATGACAGCGCCGCCGGGGACGACGGTGACGGGGCGGCCGGTGGTATGCCTGACATTGGCGGTGAACTACGCGTTGGGCGGATTGAACGTCTGGGGATATCACGCAGTCAATCTGGCGGCGCATTTGATTTCGGCGCTGGTGTTGTTTGGGATTTTACGACGGACGTTTGAGAGCAAGAAGCTCGAAGATCGATTCGGGGCCAATGCCACGTGGTTGGCCGGGGCGATTGCGCTAGTGTGGGAAATGCATCCGCTGCAGACGGAGAGTGTCACGTACATCGTCCAGCGCACGGAATTGCTGATGGGCTTGTTTTTGCTGCTGACGCTGTACTGCGTGATTCGGAGCGAGGAGTCAGCGAACCCACGTGACTGGCAGTGGGCGGCCATCGTGTCGTGCGGGTTGGGGATGGGGAGCAAAGAAGTGATGGTCGTCGCGCCGCTGATCGTGTTGTTGTACGACCGCGTGTTTCTCGCGTCGTCATTTCGGGACCTGTGGCGACGGCGCGGAGTCTTGTACGTTGGGCTGGCCGCGACCTGGCTGATTTTGGCGGGGTTGGTGGTGTTGACGACGCGGGAGATGACCGGGTTGGGGATGCAGGAGATTACGCCATGGGATTATCTCAGGACCGAGGCGGGAGTAGTGGTGCATTACCTGCGGCTGTGCTTTTGGCCCCGGCCGCTGGTGATCGATTATTTTGACTGGCCGATCTCGCGATCGTGGAATGACTGGCTGATTCCCGGCGTGGCAGTGATCGTCCTGCTCGGCGCGAGTCTTTGGGCGTTTCGACGGCGGCCACGGCTGGGATTTCTCGGTGGGTGGTTTTTCCTCATTTTGGCGCCGACATCGAGTGTCATGCCGAGCCTGGGCGAAGTGGCGGCGGATCGACGGATGTATCTGCCGCTGGCGGCGGTGGCGACTCTGGTCGTTGGCGGCGGGTGGCGGGCGCTGGAAGGTTTGTTTGGTGATCGTCGCACGGCACGACGGTGGGGGGCGGTGACTGTCGCCGCGGTCGTGTTGATTTTCGGCTGGTTGACGATCCGCCGGAACGAAGTTTACCGAAGCGACGTGGCGATCTGGTCGGATGTGGTTGCGCATCGCCCGCACAACACACGCGCCCTGAGCAATTTGGGGACGGTGTTGGTGGCGCACGGACGAGTGGACGAGGCGCTGGCGCTGTATCGTCAGGCGCTGCAACTCGACCCCGGCAATTCCGATGCGCAGTTCAATCTCGGTCTGACACTGGCGGGACGCAACGAATTGGATGAGGCGCTGGTTCATTTGAATGAAGCGGTGCGACTGGTGCCGCACAGCGCCCTGGCGCAGTGCGATCTCGGCGTCGTGCTCACCCAAAAAGGCGATCTGGTGGGCGCGGCGCGGCATCTGGCCGAATCGCTCCGGTTCGATCCACGAAATTCCGTGGCGCACAATGCCATGGGCATCGTTCTGGCGCGCCAGGGCAACGTTGCGGAAGCGGAGAAAGAATTTGCCAGGGCGGTGCGGTTGCAGTCGGACAACGCGGAGGCGCACGCGAACCTGGGGTTTGCGCTGGCGCAATTGGGCCGCATGGAGGAGGCGGTGCGTCAGTGGGAAACGGCGGTTCGGCTCGATCCGAAGCAGGAGAATGCGCGGCGGGCGCTGGAGCGGGTTCGCAGCGTCGGGCCGTGACGAAGCGGGTCGGAACGAGCCGCCCGTTTAGGCTGGCGGCGGGAGATGGAGGGACGGGAGCGGGGCTGGTCCCTGGAGACTACGGTTTTGGGGTGTCGTCCTTATTTGAATCGGGGCGATCGGTAAACAGGCTATAGAGGATGTATGCGATCATTGCCCATATGGGGAAGGCTATTAGCCAGAGCTTCGTCGCGAAAAACGTGAGCATAGTACCTACCTTTCTTTCAATTCGGGCACAATCGACACCGGCACGGCGTCGTGCGTAGGGTGCAGTGAATCTTCACGGGATTATAGTATCCGAAGTACAGCCGGATTGCAGCCATAAAATTTTCCAGGTTCTTGCTGGAGCGGGAGACGAGTTGGGGCAGGCCGCGGAGTCGGGGCAGAGACAGCGGTGGTTGTGGCATGAGGGGTATGGCATTTTGGATTTGACTCGCTATCGAATTGCGATATACTTTCTGCCGATGAAGAAGGAGTGTGGACAGGCAGGGTTCTCTACCGCGAATGGACGCGAATGGACGCGAATGCACACGGGGAGGGTAGATCCGCAAAAAGTGCAAATTTGCCAAACGAAGCCAATTTTTCCGACTGGGTAGGCTTTGGCAACAGATTGCATCACAAGCTGTTAGATGGCCGAGTGAGCCATATTGTCACTTGGCTTCGTTTGTCCGGATTGGCTTCGTTTTGGGCGGTTTGCATGCGCCCGGTGGCAGGAATGGGGGTGTTTTGAGGCGATGAACGACGGTGTAAGCGGACCATTGTGCTGGCGGCAACTCAACGGTGGTGGGACGCGACTGGAAACGTGTTGGGAAGAGGTTAGTGGCAGGACAGTTGCTGCGATGAGGCGTGGGGGACAAGGAATTCGCCTGGTCTGGGCGGGTTTGTCAAGCGGGACGCTCGACCTACAAGAATGAAACAGACGTGGAGAGAACGACGATTGGTGGCGGGCGGCGTGATCGTGCTGATCACGCTGCTGGCGTATCTGCCGGCGCTGCACGGGGGGTTTGTCTGGGATGACGACGCGCACATCACCGGCAGCCAGGCGTTGAGGACGGTGCACGGGCTGGCGGCGATCTGGGGCAAGCCCGGCGCGGTGATGCAATACTATCCGCTGGTGCACACGAGTTTCTGGCTGGAATACCATCTCTGGCAGTCGAATCCATTCGGGTACCATCTGGTGAACGTACTGCTGCAGGCGGTCAATGCGGTTCTGTTGTGGCTGGTGTTGGAGCAACTGGAAATTGGCGGCGCGTGGCTGGCGGCGGCGGTGTTTGCGATTCACCCGGTGCACGTCGAGAGCGTGGCGTGGATTTCGGAGCGCAAGAATGTTCTGTGCGGCGCATTCTATCTGTCGTCATTGCTGGCGTACCTGCGGTTTCGTCCGCCGCAGGTCGTCCAACCGGTGGAGAACAGACTCGGGAGATGGTACTGGCTGGCGTTGGCGTTGTTTGTGGGCGCGATGTTGAGCAAGACGGTCGCGTGCACGTTGCCGGTGACGATCCTGCTGGTGACGTGGTGGAAACGCGGATCGATCGGGCGGCGCGACATCGGGTTTTTGGCGCCGTTTGTTGGCGTCGGGGCGGCGTTGGGATTGATGACCGTTTGGGTTGAGACCTACCGCACGGGCGCGCGGGGAGCGGGTTGGTCGTTTACGTTGATTGAGCGCGTGCTGATCGCCGGGCGGGCGCTGTGGTTTTACGCGACGAAACTGGTCTGGCCCGAGAACCTGACGTTCGTCTATCCACGGTGGACCATTGCCGCGGGCGATTGGTGGGAGTGGCTGTTTCCAGTGGGAGCCGCTCTTGTGGTGCTGGCGCTGTGGACGATGCAGACGCGAATTGGGCGAGGACCGATCGTGGCCGTGGCGTTCTTCATCATCACGTTGGGGCCGGCGCTGGGCTTTTTCAATGTCTATCCGATGCGGTACACATTTGTGGCGGATCACTTTCAGTATCTGGCGAGCATCGGGTTGATTGTTGCGGTGGTGGCAACCGGCGCAAGCGTGATTCGCGAGCGGGCATTGAGGATGATTGTGTCCATCGCGGTGTTGGTTTCGCTGTCAGCATTGACGTGGCGGCAGGGGCACGTGTACCAGAGCGCGGAGACGCTGTGGCGGGACACGCTGGCCAAGAATCCGGATTGCTGGATGGCCCACAATAATCTCGGCATCCTGTTGGCCCATAGGGACGACCTTGCGGGAGCGCGTGCCGAATACCGGGAAGCGTTGCGGATCAATCCGGGCTCCTACGAATCGTACGCCAATCTCGGCAACCTTCTCATGCAGGAGTCGCAAGCGGCCAATGCTGTGGCCGAATACTGGAAAGCGCTGCGGATTGAACCGGGATACGTCCGCGGGCGGTACGATCTGGCGGTGGCGCTGGGACGGTTGGGTCGGGCCGATGAGGCCGTTGCCCAATATCGGATCGTGGTGGAGATGAAACCCGACGAAGTCGATGCGCACTACAATCTGGGCGTGGCACTGGCGAAACAGGGACGACTCGACGAAGCGTGCCGGCAGTTTGCGGAGGTTGTGCGGTACCAGCCGGAGTCGGTGAACGCCGAGTACAACTGGGGATTTGCGCTCGCCAAGCAGGGTGATTTCGCCGGCGCGATTCCACATTACCAGGCGGCGTTGCAGATGGACCCCGAGTACGCGGCGGCGCATTACGGGCTGGGAATGGCGTTGCTGGGGAATGGGCAGCGCGCGGCTGGTGTCCGCGAATTGCAGCGCACGTTGCAACTGGAGCCGGGCTCGTCAGAGGCGCAGCACGCGCTGGACGCGGCGAACAGGCGGGCGTAAATCACGCGTCGGAGCGGCGGGCGCGGAAGAAACTTTGCAACAGGTCGCGGGCTTCGGCTTCCTTCACGCCGGAGTGGACTTCGAGGACGTGATTCATCCCCGTGGCCGAGGTGATGGGGAAGACCGAGCCGGCGCCGCCGGCCCGCTCGTCGCGCACGCCGAACACCAGGCGCGTCACCCGTGAGAGCATGATGGCGCCCGCGCACATGGGGCAGGGTTCTTTGGTGACGAAGAGCGCGCACCGTTCGAGCCGCCAATCGCCGAGAGCATTAGCGGCCTGCGTGATGGCGAGAATCTCGGCGTGGGCGGTGGCGTCCTTGAGGAGTTCGACCTGATTGTAGGCGCGGGCGATGATCCGCGCGTCGCGAACGACGACGGCGCCAACGGGCACTTCGTCGGCTTCGTAGGCCATGCGGGCCAGCCGCAGCGCCTCGCCCATGAAATAGTCGTCACTGGTCAGATCGATGGGCTTGGGAGTTCCCTCGGGTTGAGGCGGCTGAGTCACAGCGAGAGGCTAACGAGTCCGATGGTTGGGGGCAAGCGATTTGGTTGTGGTGCGACGGTCGTCACGGCGTGACGAAGTGGCTTCGGCCACGCAGGCGGTCGTCACGACGTGAAAAGACCCGAAGGGGCGAGACGGTCGTTTTACGATTCGATCAGGGGTGATGGGGCAACGCTTGTGTGGGCTTTGAGGTTGCCGGCGCGTTTTTTCGGTTCTCGGACCATGGGTTGCATGAACGATTGCATGAGTCCCGAGAGAGCTTCGCGGGTGACCACGAGCCCGCCGAACGGTTGCCACTGGTCCTCGATGAGTTTGTTGACTTCGGTAACCAGGGTGTCAGGGTTGGAAGCGATGACGATCCTGTATTCGACGATTCGCGATGCTCGCATTCTCATCGGCCGGTCCTTCCCTGACTCGGCTTTGGCCAAAGACGGTTGGCGCGTGCCGGCAGTCGGTTAAGAACTTGTTGCTGAGTCACGGGATGCTCTTAGCATAATCAGGGATGAGTCGACAAGCGCCAAGCGGGCCGGGGCGGAACACGCTGACGGGAGCGCCGCGGCTGAACTGGAGGCACCGGCGGGGTGGGGGATGAGCCGACCCGGGGCCGGGAATATCCGGGCTAGACTTGTGAAAGTCCGTTGTTACGATTTGGCCATGTCGAGTACAGGATTGGGTCATGGGTAACGAACCGTTAATTGCCGATATTTCGGCGGCACGAAATCGACTGCGCATAACGGGCGCGGATCGCGTGGAATTCCTGCACGGGCAGTGCACGAACGACATCAAGCGTCTGACGGTGGGAGACAACTGTTACGCCGCATTTCTAGACGCAAGAGGGAAGATGCGCGGGGAAGGGCACGTCATCTGCCAATCGGACGCGTTTCTGCTGGAGACAAGCCCCGGGATGGCGCAGTCGCTGGAGAAGTTTATCATCACGGAAGACGTGATGATTGAGGACATGAGCACGGCACTCGGAGAGTGGCTGGTGATTGGGGACATCACCACGGGCGTGCCGGCCGATGCCGTGACATTTCGGCATCCGCTTGGTTGGGGGGGCATCAGCGCCGTCGGGATGAAGCCAACCATCGACGCGGGAGCCCTGGAAATGTTGCGGATTGAGGCGGCGGTGCCCCGTTGGGGAGTCGATATGGATGAGCACACGATCCCCAACGAAGCCGGTTTGGAGAGACGGGCGATCAGTTACGACAAGGGATGTTACATCGGCCAGGAAACCATCGCGCGAATCAAGACGTACGGTCACGTGAACCGCCGGCTTGTCCAGATGGCGTTGGCCGGACCGGGTGTGCCGACGCGAGGCGACAAGATTTTTGCGGACGGGCGCGAAGCGGGGCGGGTGACGAGCGCGGTGTTTTCCTCGCGACTTGGCAAACCGCTGGCGCTCGGGTATGTTCGGCGCGAGTTGGCGGCGACTGGCGCCGCGCTCACGTGGAACAATGAAACAGCGGAGGTATTGAGAGTATGCGGCGAATGATGTGGATGGTCGGTGTGGTGGCGGCAGTCGGACTTTTTTTGAAAGGACACAACGTCATGGCAGCGGATACAGATCAGGTCGCAGTGGTGGAGACGAAGCTTGGGAAGATCGTGATTGAGTTTTACGACAAGGATGCGCCGAAGACCGTGGCCAACTTCGTCAAGCTCGCCAAACAGGGCTTCTACAACGGCACGACGTTCCATCGGGTGATTCCCAATTTTATGATTCAGGGAGGAGATCCCAATAGCAAGAGCGAGGACCGCAGCACACACGGCACGGGTGGGCCAGGCTACACAGTGGAAGCAGAGATCAAGCGTGATCACGCGCGCGGCACCGTGGCCACGGCGCGGCTTGGCGACCAGGTCAACCCGGAGAAACGGTCGAGCGGCAGCCAGTTCTTCATTAACGTCAAGGACAACGGTTTCCTCAACGGGGGCTACACGGTGTTTGGGAACGTGATTGCGGGGATGGATGTTGCGGACAAGATCGCGAATGTTCCGCGAGACGAACGCGACAATCCGAATGACCGTGTGGAGATGAAAGTGACCATCACCACACGGGCGGAGGCGCTGAAGAAATAGCTAATTGTCGGGCATGATGATTCAGGAGATTGCAGCAGCGCTGGAGAAATTGGGGTGTCCGCTGGGGAAATGCGCGGCGATGGCGGCACAGCTTGACCGTCGGGCGCGGATGGATGCGGCGAGAAAGGGAGTGTCGTATGAGTCTGCGCTGCAAAACCTTCTGGGGCTGATGGCTCAAGGCTGGGCGAATTCTCCGGACCGTCAAGGGAAGTGAACCATGGGGCGATGTTCCATTGCTCGGACTGCGGCACTGATTGTTTTATGCAACGCGCCGGTGTGGGCGCGTGAAGTGCCGATTGTGATACTGCACACCTGTGACCTGCACGGGAATATCCTGCCGACGGAGAGCTACGAAGGCCAAACCAACGTGGGCGGCATCGCGCGTTGCGCCACGGTGATTCGGCAAATCCGCGAGCACGAGAAGAACGTCTTGCTGGTTGACGCCGGCGACACGATGCAGGGCACGCCGGTCAGCTTCCTCACTGGGGGCCAGGTGATGGTGCAATGTCTTAACCAATTGCATTACGATTCGTGGACGTGGGGCAATCACGAGTTCGATTGGGGATTGGACAAACTGGCTGCCGCCGCCGAGCGCGCCGAGATGCCGATCGTCGTCGCCAATATGCGCGAGGCTGCAGACGGTGGCAACCCAGTGTCCCAGCGAATCGTATCGCGTTTGAAGCCTTACATCGTGCGGGAGATCGACGGTGTCAAGGTGGGCATCATCGGCCTGGAGACTCCCGGCGTCCCGAGTTGGAGCCGTCCGCGGCTCATTCCGGGGCTGGAATTTTTCGATTCAGTAGACACGCTTCGCCGGATCGTTCCCGAGGCGCGGGCGGCCGGCGCGCAAGTCCTCGTGCTGGTGTGTCATCAGGGGTACCGGGAAGCGGGAGACGACCACGCCAACCAGATCAAGGCGATTGCTCGTGAGTTTCCGGAACTGGACGTGATTGTCGGCGCGCATACCCATCGCAACTTTCCCGAATTCAAAGTGAGCAACGTGTTGTACTGTCAGGCCGACTACTACGGCATCTATTTGGGCCGTGTGGATCTGGTATTTGACACCGACAAGGGGCGGGTTATCCGTCGGCGATCCAACACATTGCTGATGGACGAGCACATTCCGTTTGATCCAGCGATCCTGAAGCTCACGGGTGAGGAGATCGATCGCGCGGAAAAGGCGTCCGGCACCGTCATTGGTGAGGCGACCGATGACTTTTGGGTGCGAGCCCTTCCGCATAAAGAGACCCCAATTCACGACCTGATCTTCAACGCGATTGCCGACGCATTACACGAGCGGGGCGTGAAAGTGGACGCGATTGTTCACGGGATTGTGGAGAATCACTATGGGTTGAAGAAAGGTGTGATTACCGTGGGCGATGTCTGGAAGGTTGTGCCGTACGAAAACACCATCGGAGTTGTCCAGTTGACGACGGCGGAATTGCGTGAGGTCCTGGATGAAGATTGTGACACGTTCAACAATCCCGCCTTTCGGGGAATCTGGGGACTGAAATGGACGTTCGATCCTACTGCGAAAGCGGGCGAGCGTACCGTCAGGCTGCGTCGCGCGGATGGCTCGGCGTTGGATGAAACACAACGGTTGGCCGTGGCGTTTAATAGCTACGACCTGGCCAGCGGCGGACAACGATGGAAGCGGTTGCGCGAATTGGCGGACCAACCCACATCGAAACTTGCGGAATACGATTTTCAAACGCGGGAGGCGGTCATCCAGTATATTCACAAGCGTGGCACCATTACGCCGGTGCTGGGCGATTGGTGGGGAACCAAACACGCTGCGGAATCGAGCGGTGCGCCAAGCCCGGCCGGTCACTAAGGCGTGAGCGTAACGGCACTGGCCGATTCGGGAATGACGGCCAGTTTCCCATCGAGCAACTTCACCGGGCCAGTAATCGTCAGCGCGAGCCCGGGCATCAATTGGCCGATGTGTAAACCGGTCAACACTTTTTCGCCCAACACGACCTGGATTTCACCGGTTGCATCCTGAAAGCTCAACCGACGGTTCTTGTCGCCGTTGTCGCTGCCAGAGACGGTACCGGAAATGACCACGGCCCGGCCCACCCAATCGTCAACGACAGGTTAATGCTCGCAATCGGGGTGAGGGCTTCTTCGGCAAACAGGGTGGGGACGAGACCAGCCAAATTCGTCCAGGCGATGGCGACAAAAATGAGCAACCGCCAGCGGACATGCCGGTTCTGCGCAGAAGTGATTCTGTCGGGCGAGCGGCGGTAATCAAGCGTTGGTCTCAGCATTTCTTCGGTTTCTCCAGCAGGTGTGAAGGGAACCCCTTACGCCAGGCTGCAACGTGGTGAATTGTTTCAGTGGATCAGCGACGCCGCAAGAAAAAACTCGACGCATAGATCTCATCCGATGGCGTGGCATGTTAGCTGCTCGAAACAGCGCCGGATTCTGTTCGATGGCAACAAGGAACTGACGAGCGGGCTATGGCGAGTTTCACATACCAAGCGCGTGATGCCTCCGGGCGTCCCATCCATGGCGACATGGAAGCGGCAGACCCACAAGCTGCAGCTTCGGCGCTGATGGATCGTGGCCTGATGGTCATTTCCATGCGTGCAGGGGTGGCACACAAGGCCGGGCGTAAGCGTCGTCAGGGTAGGGTCAAGGCCCAGGATCTGGTCGTGTTCACCCGCCAGCTGGCGACGATGATTGACGCGGGATTGCCGCTGGTGCAGTCGTTGACCGCCCTCGAAGAGCAGACGGAGAGCCCCACGTTCAAGCCCGTGCTGCGCGAGACGACCGAGAAGGTGGAGCAAGGGCATGCGTTTTCCGAGGCGTTGGAGGTGCATCCCAAAGTCTTCAGCAAGTTGTACGTGAGCATGGTGGAAGCGGGAGAGACGGGCGGTTTGCTGTCAGAGATCCTGGATCGACTGGCATGCTATTTGGAATCGAGCTCGCGCCTGAAGAAAAAAGTGAAATCGGCGATGACCTATCCGGTGATTGTCTGTTGCGTTGCGATGGGCATTGCGCTGTTTCTGATCGTTAAAGTGATCCCGATCTTCGGCAATATCTACAAGGATTTCGGGGCGCAATTGCCAATGCCGACGCAGATCCTCATCGATATCAGTGACATCATCCGGACATACTTTCTTCTCACGCTGGTCGTGCTGGCGGTTGCGGTGTTCGGCCTCGTCAAGTTCAAACGCTCCCGAAGGGGAACCGCCCTGTGGGACCGCACGAAGCTGCGGTTACCCGTGTTTGGAAAGCTCGTTCACAAGATTTGCATCTCCCGATTTTCGCGGACGTTTGCCGCGCTGTTGCGTAGCGGTGTACCCATTTTGGAAACCTTGCGCATTGTCGGTCAATCCTCGGGCAACACCGTCGTGGAGGCCGCGGTCACCAAGGCCGCCAGCAGCATTGAGCACGGCGACAATCTGGCGGCGGCTTTGGGACAGAATCCGATTTTTCCCCCGATGTTGGTAAGGATGATCTCTGCGGGTGAGCAAACCGGCAAAGTGGACGTCATGCTGGAGAAAATTTCGGATTTCTATGACGAAGAGATCGAAGCCACGTTGGCCGGGTTGACGTCGTTGATCGAACCCTTACTGATCGTATTTCTCGGGGTGGTGGTCGGCAGCATCGTCATTTGCATGTTCCTGCCGATCTTCAAACTGAACCAGATCGTGCAATTTTAGAGTGACGCCGCCCGGAGCAACAGGCGGGCGCGCGAAGCGGTGAACAGCTGCATGGGAAAGTGACTGGAGGAATTAGATGGCGAAGATAATTATAGTCGATGATGACCCGGCGATGGTCGCCGTGCTCTCGGAAGTGTTACGAGAGCATCGCCATGAGGTGATCCCGGCCGGTAGTCCAGAGCGCGCGTTGCAGTTGGTCAAGGAGGTGGCTCCGGATCTGGTATTGGCGGACGTCGAGATGCCGGAGGGTAAGCCGCTAGGGCTAAAGCTGTTACAACAGGTGAAGGAACATAATCGCTCGATTCCCGTAGTGATGATCACGGGACAGGGCACCAAGGAACGCGCGGTGCAGGCGCTACGTGCTGGAGCGCAGGATTTCATCGAAAAGCCCTTTCAAATTGACGAATTGGTCAAGCGCGTCGACAACGCACTCGTTCAGCAGAAAGCGGTGCATGCTCTCGAGGAGAACGTCGAACTTCGCCGACAACTCCAGGAAAAATTCCGCTTCGATTCGATGATCGGTACCACGGCCTGCATGGAGTCGGTGTATCGCCTCATCGAGCGCGTGGCCAACACCGATTCCACCGTACTCATCCTCGGTGAAAGCGGCACCGGCAAGGAATTAGTTGCCCGCGCACTTCACTACAACAGCCGACGCGCGGCCATGCCGTTTGTCGCGGTCAATTGCAGTGCACTTCCCGAGCACTTGCTTGAGTCGGAACTGTTCGGCCATCGCAAGGGGGCCTTCACCGGAGCGGCGTTCGACAAGGTGGGCTTGTTCCAGCACGCCGATGGCGGCACGATTCTTCTTGATGAAATCGGGTCCATGGCGCCGAGTTTGCAGAGCAAGCTGTTGCGCTTTCTTCAGGACAAGGAATTGCGCCGGGTGGGAGACACCGACACAATCAAAGTCGATGTCCGTGTTCTGGCTTCGACCAACGAGCCGCTCCAGCAAAAGATGGTCGATAAGTTGTTTCGGGAAGACCTCTATTACCGCATCAGCGTCATCCCCGTCCAACTCCCGCCGTTGCGCGAGCGCGCCGAAGATATCCCATTGCTAGTGGCGCATTTCGTCCAATTGAACTGCCAACGACAGGGAGCGCCCCCGCCAAGTTTCAGCGATGAGGTGATGGGCGTGTTGAAGTGCTACCGCTGGCCCGGCAACGTGCGCGAATTGCAAAACGCCGTGGAACGCGCGACCGCGCTCTGTGATGGCGGCGTGGTATTGCTCAAGGATTTGCCCGAGCGCGTGCTCGAAGCTGTGGCCGCGGGCGGTACGGTACCGTCGCGAGCGGATACTCAACAGTCCAGCACTCAACCCTTGGCGGCCGCTCGCCCGATATGCGAACCGATTATCGATCCGTCACTGGCCGAAAAGGCAGCCGGTGCGGCCCAGTGGAGCCGCGGTTTTTCGCCCATGCAACTCAAGGAGTTTCTGCATCGGCAGGAAGTTGATTACATCGAACAGGTGATCCAGGCGGCTGGTGGCGACAAGGAGAAGGCTGCGGAAATGCTCGGGATCAGCATGGCGACGCTTTATCGCAAGCTCGCCGCCCCGAGCACGGAAGACCAAGTTGAGGCCGAGCCTGCCCCGATTCCTGCATCGGGGAAGGTTCACCCCGACGATGTCGGGGTTCAGCCACCGGTCTAGCCCGACATTCCTGCCCCGATTCCCACATGGGGGCGATGTCCGGGTTTCGGAAGAGGCTAATACCTGTGGCGGTGCCCGGTTCGGAGTTCGCCCGCTACGAACAGGCTTGTCCAGGTGTCAGCACAAATGTGTACGGGCACGCGTTTTATGCCCGCGCATGTCTTGCAGAACTGCAAGAATTCTCAGGTGTGGCTGGAAAAACGCCGCCGACCTTCAAAAATGAGCGGGTAAGAAATGGCAGCTGCGCTTAAGGGGCTCACTGGCATCAATGCTGCTGAAAAACCTGGCGTGGAAACACAAAAATCCAAGAAAGGGGAGGTGAATCAAATGATCAACAAGATCCGCAATGACCGTTCGGCGTTCACCCTGGTTGAAATCATGATTGTGGTTGCCATCGTTGGGTTGCTCGCCGCACTCGCGGTCCCGGGCTTCGTCAAAGCCCGCAAACAGTCCCAGGGTCGCCGCATTCTCAATGACTGCCGTCAACAGGATGCCGCCATCGATCAATGGGCACTCGAGACAGGCCAGACGGACGGTAATGCCGTTAACACGACTGGCGCGGCCACGTACCTGAAGACGACGTGGAAGTCACAGGACCTACTCGGCAATGCGTTCGGTGGTAGCAGCCTCGTGGGGACAGGGCAAATCGCCGTATCCACCGCGACCAAGAGTTCGTTGGCCGGTGTTGGCATCGATTGGGGTCCGTACTAAAGTGGAACTTGGGCACAAGCGCCCGTGCGCTTGATGCTTGAACTTGCCAGAGGCAGGAGGGCAATTCCTCCTGCCTCTGTTTTTAGGAAGGGGGGACTTGAAGACGGAGTGGAAGTGGATCCAATGCCGCAAGTGACGCTTCGTCAGACGCGGGCGTTTGCCCTACCAGAAATAACGCTCGTGGCAGGACTGATGGGGTTGCTTGCGGCGCTCATCGTTCCCTATTTCATCAACAACCGCAAATTGTCACAAGGACGGCGCAGTGGATCTTGCTGCCGCCGGTCAGTACGCCGAGCAGGCCGCGTTCACCACCGCGGATCTGCTCGGGAACCCCGATGCCATCGGTCCGGTTGGGAGTAACCAAGTGTTGGTTGCCACAACGACAAAATCCGCCCTGTCCGCTGTGAGTATCGACTGGGAACCGTATTGACGGGGGCGGTTTTTGCCTGCCAACCGGTGGGAAGGTTACCCGAAGTGATGGCACATCAGATGCTGAATAATGGCTGGAGTGTGGCAGAAGATCATGTTGTTTCACGTCAATAAAAAACGTAAATCCGAAGTAGCACTGGGGATTGACATCGGGGCGAGCCAGATCAAGGCGGCCGTCGTTCGTCGCCAACGGGACACATTTGAACTTCTGGAATACGCGGCGCATCCACTGCCAGCCCCTCTGGCCAGGGCGTACCGCGGCCCGGAATTTGCCGCCGAACTCCAAAAAACTGTCGAAGACCTCAAGACTTCCGACCGGCATGCATACGTAACGATTAGCTGCAGTTCCGCGATGGTGTGCCAGGCCGAGTTTCCGCCGGTTCCCCTCGATGAGATCAAGAGTGCGTTGAAACTCAACAGCGCGGGGTATTTGCGGCGTGATTTCTCGTCGTACTACCTGGATGCGTTTGAACTGAAGAAGGGCTCCCAGGATTCCAAAGGCAAGGCGAAAGGCTCTGACAAGACAAAAGATGCCGCCAAGGCAAAGGACAAGGACGGCGCCAAAACGACCGTGCTGGTTGGGGGCGCGAACAAGGAAGAAGTGGACGCCTGCCGGGACGCGCTCACTGCTGCCAAGATCAAACCCCAGGTGATTGAACTGACCGCCGTATCCGTCATCAATGCCTTCCACATGAGCCATCCCGAGATTAAGGAGGAAGTTGTGGTACTCGTGGACATCGGCGCACGCATGACGAGCGTCAATTTCTTGCAGGGCGGTTTGCCGTTGATTACGCGCATCATGCATTTTGGAGGCACGCAATTGACCGAATACATCGGCCAGGTCCTCATGCTCAAACCCCAGGAAGCCGAAGACGAAAAGCGCAAGATGTCCCCGCCCGTGCAGGAATTGGTCAAAACCGCGATCTCACCGCTGGCCCGAGAGATTCGGTCCTCGATCGACTTTTTCGAGCGGCAGAACGATCTGCAC
>Ga0116126_1000079_pt1 | contig 84250 bp, 70 predicted proteins | sample June2015DPH_16_5_FD_89730 | JGI IMG/M metagenome (GOLD analysis project Ga0116126, IMG submission 89730) | Peatland microbial communities from SPRUCE experiment site at the Marcell Experimental Forest, Minnesota, USA - June2015DPH_16_40 | ecosystem: Environmental > Terrestrial > Soil > Wetlands...
CAGGAACTGCTGCAACAGATTCCCGAAGTGGCCGCCTCCACCGGTTCCGCTTGTCATGCCCGGAGCCGCGAGATGTCTCATGTTCTGCGGGCGATGGGCGTGCCGGAACGGGTGGGGTGCGGCGCGGTGCGGTTCAGCCTGGGGCAATGGACGACGGCCAGTGATGTTGACCAACTTCTGGAACTCCTGCAACTCCGTGTATTGAAGGGGCGCGCGAAATGACGGGGGACAAACTCATCGATGCGTCATGAGCACGGGGTGGGGGAGATTTGCCAAACGGATTTGCGGCTACAGCGCGGCTGGGAAGAACGTCGCTAGGCCGGCAGTGTTGGGGGACTGCCGCCAACCTTGGCTCCGTTGGCGAGTGCACGGCTAATGACGGCGAGCAACTGGTTTTTCTCGAGTGGTTTGCTGAGGTACTCGTACGCACCGCCCTGAAGCATGTTCATGTATTGCCCCCAATCTCCGAATGCCGTGATAACGATCACCGGCACCTTCGGGAAGGCGGTCTTGAGGGCGCCCAAGAACGACCCGCCATTGACCTTGGGCATCGAAACGTCGGTAACGACGAGGTCGAAGCGCTGCTTGGTGCGATTGATGGAATCCATCGCACTTTGGGCGTCGGAGTAGGGGAGGACACCGTAACCGTCCTTCTCCAACACCTTCGTCAGCGCCTTCAACACCTCAACATCATCATCGACCAACAAGATGGTTGTACTGCTCTTTACTTCGTTCACATCCGGTGGGTAAGCACTGGCGATGCCACGAACAGTGCCGCTGATGTAACTTGCTGTGGAAAAGCCTGTTAGGGGACAAGGTGCCGTGGCGGAACCGATGTATTTCTTGCCAGCTTGTCAGGTCGAGCCTATGGCTGCGACAACTTGGCACCCCCCCGCGTTTTCAGCTTCCCGGCTTCGAAAACCGCCGATAAAGCGTGCGCGAGGAAATACCGAGGAGCTTTGCGGCCTTCTCCTTATCGCCGTCACAATGGGTGAGCGCGGCATTGATAATCCGCTCCTCGGCTTCGGCCATGGGCAATCCGATGGGAATCGTGACCGATGGCCCGAACGACTGGCCCGCCGCCGATCCCGAAGGCAGCAGCACCAGTTGGAAAGACTGGATCGTGTCCCCCGCGACCACGGCGATCGCGCGCTGGATCGCGTTTTCCAACTCGCGCACATTGCCGGGCCAGGAATGGTTGAGCAACTGCTCCATGGCTGCCGCAGCCACCGTGCGCACGTCCTTTCGCATCCGCGCGGCGTACTTCTTGAGAAAATGTTCGGTCAATAACGGGATGTCTTCACTCCGCTGCCGCAGCGGCGGCAGCGTCACATGGACCACATTGAGACGGTAGTACAGGTCTTCACGGAATTTCTTCTCGGCGATCGCCTGGTGAATGTCCACGTGCGTGGCGCTGATCACGCGTACGTCCACTTGAATATCCTTCGTGCTGCCGAGGCGCTGGAACCGTCCGTCCTGCAGCACCCGCAGGAGCTTGGCCTGCAATTGCGGACTCATCTCGGCAATCTCGTCGAGGAACAACGTGCCGCCGTCGGCCAGTTCAAATTTCCCGGGCTTGGACCCGGCCGCGCCGGTGAACGCCCCGCGTTCGTACCCGAACAGTTCGCTCTCGAGCAATGTCTCGGGGATCGCCGCGCAACTGATTTTCACGATCCCCTTGTCACGCCGCAGGCTGAGGTTGTGGAGCACGTCCGCCGCCACCTCTTTGCCGGTTCCGCTTTCACCTTGCACCAGCACGCTGACGTCGGTCGCCGCGATCTGGCGTATGAGTTTCTTGACGGCCACCATCCCCTCGCTGTTGCCGATGAGCGCGTCTTCGCCCCGCTGCTGGTGCAATTCCTCGCGCAATTGGCGGTTCTCCTCCGCCAGTCGCTGTTTCTCGACGGCCTTGCTGACGGCCTTCACCAAGGCCGTGCGGTCCAGCGGTTTCTCGATGAAATCGTAGGCCCCCAACCGCATCGCCTCCACCGCCTTCTCCACCGTCGCGTGGCCGGTAATAACGATCACCTCAACCGTTGGCCGCAGCTCCTTGGCGCGCTTGAGCACCTGGATCCCCTCCAAATCGGGGAGCATCAGGTCTGTGATCAGCAGGTCGTAGCCCTCGCGTTCGAACTTTGCCAGCCCGTCTGCCGCGGTGTTGACCGACGTCACGCGGTAGCCCTCCTTGGCGAGGATCTTCTCCGCCGCGGTGCAGAGCGCCTCTTCGTCATCGACCAATAAAATCTCAGCTCGTTGGGGCATGTCAGGGTTCCTCAGCGCACGGAAGTTCAATCACAAACGTGGTGCCACCGCCCAGAGCGCTCTCACAGCGAATCGTCCCGCCGTGCTCGGCGACGACCTGTTGCACCAGCGGCAGACCCAGCCCCGTGCCGCTCGGTTTCGTGCTGAAGAACGGTTTGAAAATCTGCTGGCGTTCCTCCTCGGTCATGCCTTTGCCCGTGTCGCCGATCATGACGGCCACCCCGGACCGCGCGCGTCTCGTGACCACCGTCAGCGTCCCGCCTTCGGGCATCGCCTCCAGCGAGTTGCGCACCAAATTCAGAACCACCTGCCACAACTGGCCCTCGTCACCGTTGATCGCCGGCAACGATGGATCGAATTTCGTGTCAATAGCCACATGGGCCGCCGCAAACAGCGAGCCCATGAACGATAACCCCTGCGCAATCACATCGTTGAGCAAAATGCGCTGGCGACGCGGCTTCGGCATGCGCGCGAATTGCAGATAATCTTCCGTAACCCGTTGGATTCGGTGCACCTCCGAGTCTATGGACCGTAACAGCGACCGCGCCTCCGTCGCCCCACCGGCCTTGTCCGCTGCAAGAACCTCGATCTCGTCCCCCACCAGGTCGATATTCAACGTGATGGAGCTGAGAGGGTTGCGGATTTCGTGCGCCAGCCGCGCCGACATTGCGCCGATGACCGCCAACCGTTCTGCGCGCAGCTTGTCTTCCTCCAGCCGTTTGCGCTCCGTCGTGTCCCGCAGGATGGCTGAGCGCCCGATCGGGTTGCCCTGGGGATCGCGCAGCAGGGAAACGCTGACCTCCACCGGCACTCGCCTGCCACCCTTGGCCAGCCGGACCGTTTCCAGATGACAGTGCCCATCACGCGCGATCTCGCGGTCGATACGCTGCAATTCGCCCATCTTCAGCACTTCGGGTGGCACGAGCATCGCGAGCGGCTTGCCGACAATCTCCTCGGCGCGCCAGCCGAACACCTCCTCGGCGGTCCGATTCCACGTCCGAATGCGGTTGTCCGCATCCAGTGAAAAAATCGCGTCGGCTGAATCAGTGACGATGCTTTCGAGCAATTGAAAGTTACGGTACCGGTCGCTGGCGATGTAGGCGTCCATCGCCAGTGACGCGTCGAGCATGAACACTTTTTCCAACGCAATGACCGCTTCTTGTGCGCGGTGGGGATGGCCCGCGTGGAACGCGTGAACCCGCGGGACGAGCAGCTTGAAATAGATATTGTACGCCAGCAGGTACCAGCTTGGACTGAGACCGACACGCTCATGAGTTTTCCCAATACGCAAGCGGTCGGCAAAATACGCCTCGTCGAACTTTCCTTCCGTAATGCGCAGCAGATAATCCCGCTGGAGCTTCTTCAGGCGTTCGACCGTGGTATGATCGCCCAGGAGTTGGGCCGTCTCGGGAAAGGCAAGCAGTTCGTCGTAGAACGCGTCCTCGATCGCCGCAATGTGCGTCTCGAATAATGGACGCAACGCCACCAGTGCTTCCACGTCGTGCGCCGTCAACCCGAGAAACTTCAGCCGTTGCTCCTGCTCCATAGGAGACATTACAGCGGAAGCCTACGGAGACACTGACAGTTTGTCAATTCGCAACCGTAGGTTTTTTTGGATACGTTTTATGCGACAAAATGTCGCAACACAAACTGGATTACACACACAATAGATTGTAAATTAGCCACTTATGAAATAGTGAGCCCATCGAGAATTCCGCTTCGTTTCGCAAAGCCAACTCCTCAAGACGCGACCACGTTATGCTCAGGTCGCAAGCGATTGGCCGCCATCGCCACGCTCCCGCACCACCAACGGCAAGAAGCCGCGAGTCCGGGCGTGCCAGCCAGAACCTGAGACCTCCCAAGCGCTTGGATTATCGAACCTTCGCAAACGATTTATGCCTCTTCGAAGTCCGTCAGCGCCCTCGGCGGCAACGCCGCCCGCAAAGCATTGAGGACTACCACCACATCGATGATTTCCTGGGAAATCGCCCCCGCCACCGGCGGCAGGAGGCCACGCGAGGCAAACATCATGCCGATGACGCTCAACGCCATTCCTCCAACCGCACTCTGCAGCGCGATGACGCGCATCCGGCGGCTGATGTGCAGTAACTCATCCACCTTCTCCAGCGAACTGTCCAAAATCACCACGCTGGCCGCCTCGCTCGTGATATCGCTATTCTGACCAAAAGCCACGCCGACGGTGGCAGCCATCAAGGACGGGGCGTCGTTGATTCCGTCGCCCAGAAACAGGGTTCTGCGCCTTTGCGTTTCCTTGCGGACAATAGACAGTTTTTCTTCGGGACTCTTGCTGTAGTGCACTTCGGCAATCCCCACGCGATCCGCAAGATAACGCACTTCGGATTCGCGGTCGCCGGAAACCAGCATCACTTCGTGAAACGAGTGCTTGGGTTTCAGATGGCCAATGAACGACGCGCCTTCAGACCGGGGTTCGTCGCGGAATCGATACGTCGCCGCGTAGGTTCCCTCGATCAGAATGACGCACTCCATACCGCCGCCCGGCGGCGGAAGATGTCGCGCCAGCGACGGCTGCTCTGCCATCAGGCGGTGGCGACCCGTGATCTGGATTCTCCGGCCCGAAACGGTGCCCCGCAGCCCTTGTCCCGCTCGCTCGCTGATCTCGCTCGCCTCCTCAAGCTTGCCGCCGGCGTGCCGTGTCGCCGCGAGAATGGCGCGGGACAATGGGTGCTTGGAATACTGTTCGAGGCTGGCCGCAAGCGCGAGCACCTCCTTGGGAGAGAACCCGGGCGCGCAGTCTTGCTCCGTCAGTTTCGGTTCGCCGTAGGTCAACGTGCCCGTCTTGTCGAAAATGACCGTGCGGCAGGTATCGATCTGTTCCAGCACCGCCGGGTTCTTCACGATGATGGCGCGCTTGGCTGCCAGCGAGATCGCACCGATGATGGCGACAGGGATGGCAATCAACAACGGGCACGGCGTGGCCACCACCAGGACCGCGAGAAACCGGTCCGCTTGGCCGCTGGCCATCCACGCGGCCAGCGCAATCGCGACCGCCAGCGGCGTGTAGTACGCGCCCAGTTGATCCCCCAGTCGCCGCAGCCGCGGGCGTTGTTGTTCCGAGGCCCGCATCACCTGCATGATCTTGGCATAGCGTGAATCCACCGCGAGCTTGGTGGCGCGGATGGTGAGGGCCGCATCGCCGTTGATGGCTCCCGACAGCACTTCCGAGCCGGGCGTCTTCGACATCTGGAATGGCTCGCCGGTCAGGTAAGACTCATCCATGACGCTCCGCCCTTCGATCACCACACCGTCGACGGGACAGATGTCGTGCGGATAAACCGATACCATGTCGCCAATGGCGATCTGATCGAGCGGAACGCAGACGACTTCCGAACCGCGTTTGACGCGCGCGGCCGAGGGCATGCGTTTGGCCAGAGCCTGGAGGACGGACGAGGCGCTGCGCACCGCGTAATTCTCCAACGCTTCTCCACCCGAAAGCATCAGCACGACCAGCGTGCCCGCGAGATATTCGCCAAGCACCACGGAGGTCACAATCGAGATGCCGGCGAGCAGATCGGACCCAAACTCACGTCTGGCCAGTTTGATCAGAAGCTCCCAGATTAGGGGAATCCCGCCCAACGCCAGCGCCACAATCAGTGGAAGCTGGTGGACATTCGGACTGGTGCGCAGGCCGAAACGGAGCAGGAGATGGAGAAAAATCGCCGCCAGAGACAACACAGCGATGGCGGCATGCTTTCGCGATGTCGTTGCCATCTCTGACTTTCCCACCGACTGCTGTGTCATCCGATGCCTCGTGCCGCCGCAGCCATCCTGGTCACACGAACCAGGTTGGTCAGCCGTACTCATGCCATCGCCCAGCCGGTTTTTGCAAGTCCTTAGCGCTCTCATGGATGGCGACAACCGCGCCCGAAAAGGCACTGCAAACGGTGATAATGCCGTGGGACAGCGCTCGGTCGCTATCCGGAACGGTAACTCCACACGATTGGAGCGGCTACCGCGCTGCATGACAATGTGTCTGGATTGCAGTCGCCTGTTGACAATTTGTCCTCTGTTCGACAATCAGCACCCCCCGGCTCGTGAAATTTTTCACACCGCAACCTATTTACTACGAATAGGTTGCGATGCAAGTGCGCTGCGAGGCGCAAGCTGGCAGGGCTGCTGCTAAGGTTGTGGACGGGCAATGACTTCGACCTTACAGAGCATAACCGAGATGTCCAAAGATTCAGCGGCAGTTCTTCGGAACGGCGACCGGCTCCACGCGATTTTCAGTCCCAAGTCCGTCGCCGTTATCGGAGCATCGAACCGTGTTGGCACAGTTGGCCACGACCTCTTCCACAACATCCTGCTCAGCGGCTACTGTGGCACACTTTATCCGGTGAATCCGAAGGCCCCATCGATCGCCGGTGTACATGCGTACACGAACGTGGGCGAAATCCCCGACGAGATCGATCTTGCCCTGATCATGGTTCCGTCCACAGCGGTGCCGGGCGTGCTCGAGGAATGCGGCCAGAAGGGCGTGCGCGGGGCCGTGATCGTTACGGCCGGATTCAAGGAAATCGGACCCGAGGGCGCCGCGCTGGAACGTCGAGCGGCGGAAATAGCACGTCAACACGAAATCGCCCTGGTCGGCCCAAACTGTCTCGGCGTTATCAACACCGATGCCGACGTCCTGCTCAATGCAAGTTTTGCGCGGTGCATGCCCAAGCATGGCAACATCGCCTTCTTGTCCCAAAGCGGCGCTCTGTGCGCGGGGATTCTGGATTACGCCCGCGGCCGCAACATCGGCTTCTCGAAATTCATCAGCGTCGGCAACAAGGCCGACGTGACCGAATTGGATTTGCTGCGTTATCTCGCCGCCGATGACAGCACCGATGTCATTTTGATGTACCTCGAAACCCTCGTGGACGGTCGCGCGTTAATCGAACTGGCTCGCGAGATCACGGGCGAACTCGCGCGACGCAAGCCCATACTGGCCGTCAAATCCGGGCGGACCACGCAGGGCGCGGCCGCCGCCCGTTCTCACACCGGCGCTCTCGCCGGCAGTGACGCCGTCTACGATGCCATTTTCGCGCAGGCTGGCATCCTGCGCGTCGATACTGTGGAAGAACTCTTCGACTTCGCGGTCGGGTTCTCACGCCAGCCGTTGCCCAAAGGCAACCGCTTCGCCATCGTCACCAACGCGGGTGGTCCCGGCGTCATGGCCACCGACGCCGCCATCCGTCATGGGCTCGAGCTCGCCAAACTGCGACCCGAGACACTCGAGTCCCTTAAGGCGAAGCTGCCCCCGACCGCGAACTTTTCCAATCCCGTCGACGTGATCGGCGACGCCACTTGCGATCGCTACACCGCCGCTCTGGAAGCCGTTCTCGGCGACCCGAACGTCGACGGGCTGGTGGTCTTGCTCACGCCGCAATCGATGACCGACATTGAAGCAATTGCGGGTACGATCGGCGAGATCGCGCCCTCCAGCAAGAAACCCGTGCTCGCGTCGTTCTTGGGCCATGTGGACGTGTCGGCCGGTGTGCGCATTCTCGAGGCGCACGGCGTTCCCAACTACGAATTCCCCGAGAACGCCTCGCGCTCGCTCGCCGCCATGTGCCGCTATACCCAATGGCTCACGCGCCCGCGCACCCGGGAACGCCAGTTCGAGGTCGATCAACCAGCTGTCAAACAGATTTTTGCGAAAGCCCGCAGTGAAGGCCGCACGTTCCTGCCCGAAGCCGAAGCGCTCGCCGTGTTGAAGGCTTACGGGTTCCCGTTGCTGCAACACGCTCTCGCCAGGAATGAAGAGGAAGCCGTCGCCTGGCTCGAAAAAATTGGCGGACCCGTCGCGATGAAGATTGCGTCGCCCGATGTCGTGCACAAAGTCGACGTGGGCGGCGTGCTCTTGAACATTTCCACGCCCGAGGAAGCCCGTGCTGGTTATATAAAGATCACAAACGGGGTGAAACAAAAACTACCCGGTGCGCGGCTCCTCGGCGTGGAGATACAGGCGATGGCCGCCAAAGGTGTCGAGGTCATCCTCGGCATCAGCAAGGATCCGGCTTTCGGTCACATCATCATGTTTGGCTTGGGCGGCACGTACGTCGAGGTCCTCAAGGATGTCAGCTTCCGCCTGGTGCCAATCCGCGAACTGGGCGCCCACAATATGATCAAGTCGATCCGCGCCGCCAAGGTGTTCGAGAGCTTCCGCGGTCAGCCGCCGGCCGATACCGAGGCGATCGCCGAATGTCTGGAGCGTCTATCGCAGCTCGCCGTCGATTTTCCCGAGATCACCGAACTGGACATCAACCCCCTCATTGTCCACGCCCAGGGCAAGGGTGCGCGAGTGGCCGACGTGCGCATCGCGCTCGCCGCCGACGTCCACGGGCCTTAGGAGGCATGTGATGCACCCGGCGCCTGCCCCCTTTTGGGATGCCGACGCGGGTGATGCGCGCAGGATCTCGGTCGCGCAGGTTCTGGTTTACGAACTCCGCGTGCGCGACGCCATGAGCAAGCCCCCCATCACCGCCGCGCCGACGGATTCGCTTCGGGTCATCCAGGAGTTGATGAAGTCGCGCCGCATCTCCGGCGTGCCCATCACCCGGGCCGACGCGCTGCTGGGCATCATTAGCATCGAGGACATTATCAACGCACTGGACCGGGGTTACATCAACGAACCGGCGGAAACCCACATGGCTCGCAACGTCGTCACGCTCCGCGACCATTTCTCTCTCGTGCGCGCCGTCGCCGAGTTCGACCGCCATGAGTTCGGACGGTTCCCGGTCCTCGACGGGGATGAACATCTCGTCGGCATCATCACCCGCGGGGATATCACCAATTGTCTGATGCAGCATCTCGAACGCCGCGCCGAAGAAGCGCTCGCCCAAGAGGCGTCGTTGCGCGCCGCTCGCGCCGCCGACGAAGCGGCCAATCGCGTGGTCGTCCGCGCCCACGTGCGCACGGGCGATTACGACAGCGCCGGTAAGATCTCGCAGCGGATGCGCCAGGTCCTGCGTGATCGCGGCGTGAACCCCGAGATTCAGCGCCGCGCCGCCGTGGTCGCCTACGAAGCCGAGACCAACATCATCATCCATTCTCTGGGAGGCGAAATCATCGCCACCATCGACCCGGACAAGATCGTCATCGAAGCGGTCGATACCGGGCCCGGAATAGAAAACGTGGATCAGGCGATGCAGGAAGGCTGGTCCACGGCGGGACGCCTGCCGCGCGAACTCGGTTTTGGCGCCGGCATGGGCTTGCCGAATATCAAGCGGTGTTCGGATGCGCTGAACATCACTTCGGACAGCCAACAGGGGACGCGGTTGCGTTCGGAGATCCGCATTCGCCAAACAGGAGCGGCGACATGAAGACACCGGCCACGCTCAAATTCCCGCCGCTGATCGCGGCGCTGCGGGCCGAACCATTGACCGATCGTCGGCCCGACACGGTGACGGGGTGCTACATCTCCGATTTGCTGAGTGACGTTCTCGCGCATGCCGAGCCGGGTATGTTGTGGCTCACGATCCAAACGCACCGCAACGTCGTCTCCGTTGCCGCAACCAAGGACGTTGCCGTCGTGCTCTTTACGTGCGGACGGAGACCCGAGCCCGAGATCATCGCGGAAGCCGAGAAAGAAGGCATTGCGCTGCTGACCACCCGGCTCACCACCTACGAGGCGGCGGGCAAACTTTGGGAAGCCGGGCTTCGCGGAGAAAACGGCCATGAGTGAACCAGCCATCATCCCCAGCGCCACGGCGGCGATCACCCCGCAACCGGCCACATACGCGGAGGGGGCCACCACCGCGCCCATGCTGCCGCATCACCCGAGCGGCGACCAGCGCTTCGCTTCGCTCGACCAGACGATGCAGCATTACAGGTACGAGCGCACCGCGCTCATCCAGGTATTGCATGCGGCACAACACACCTTTGGCTATCTCGCGCCCGATGTGCTCCGCTATGTCGCCGGCGCGATGAAGCTGCCCCTCGCCCACGTGTACGGCGTCACCACGTTCTACAACTTTTTCTCCGTCGTCCCCCGCGGAAAGTACCAGATCATGGTGTGCACGGGCACCACCTGCCACGTGCGCGGCGCCGCGACGGTCGTGGAGCGTCTCGGCCAGCAACTCGGCATTGAGCGGGGCGAGACGACGAAGGACGGTCTTTTCAGCCTGCAAACTGCGCGGTGCATCGGCGCCTGCGCGTTGGCGCCCGCCATCACCGTGGGCGACGACGTATACGGCAAACTCACACCCGACAAGATCCCGCGATTCTGCCAGAAGGAGTTGAAGAAGTATGCTTGAGGAACTGTCCCTGCACATCCTGGACATCGGCATGAATTCGCTGGCCGCGGGGGCGAAGAACCTCGAGGTCGTCGTGATCGAAAACACCAGCCGTGACTGGTTCATCATCCGCATCCGCGACGATGGGCAGGGTATGGACGCGACGACGTTGAGCCAAGTGCTTGGCCGGAATGTGACCAGCAAGAAAGGCCGCAAAAAACCCATTGGACTCGGGCTGGCGTTCCTGCGGCAGACCTCGGAGACGTGCGGCGGGAGCTTCCATGTGCGATCCGTACCGGGCCGGGGCACAACCGTTACGGCATCGATGCGGCTGTCGCACATCGACCGCCCTCCGCTGGGCGACCTCAACGCGACCATTCTCGCACTGTGCGCTCATCCCGGCGTGGACGTGCAACTGCATTACCGCTCGAACGGCCAGACGTTTCATTTCAGCTCGAAAGAAGGCAAATCCCATGAACTTGGACGAACTCAAGAAGCTCAAGGAAAAGGCACAACGGCGAGTCGCGCTGCGTGAAGGCAACAAGAAGTATCGCGTTGTCTTCAGCATGGGCACCAGCGGCATCGCCGCCGGCGCGCGTGAAGTCATGGCGACCCTGCTCGATGAACTCGACAAACGCGGCATCGAGAACGTGGAGGTCGCCGTTACGGGCGAGATTGGCCTGGTGGACGCCGAGCCGGTCATCCGCATCGAGGAAAAGAGCGGCGAAAACGTTACCTACGCCAACGTCAACCCGGAAGGCGCCCGCAAGATCGTCGCCGAGCACTTGCAAAAGGGCAAGGTCGTCGATGGCCTCGCCGTGGGCAAGATCAAGGAACCGGAGCAGAAGCACTAGATGATTCGGACGCACATCCTCGTTTGCACGGGCACCGGCTGCACCAGCAGCGGCAGCCTCGCGACCCGCGAAGCCTTGCTCGCGGAACTCAAGAAGCGCGGGCTCGACAACGAGATCGAAGTCGTCGAAACGGGCTGCATGGGCCGTTGCGATCTTGGCCCCGTGGCTCTCGTGCATCCTGATGGCACCTTCTACAAGAACGTCGTGGCGGCGGACGTGCCGAAACTGGTCGAGGAACATTTCCTCAAGGGCCGTCCCTACACGAAACTACTGCCGGAAGACCCGCAGACGCATAACGTCGTCGCAACGCAGGCGGACTTCACGTTCTTCAACAGGCAATTGCGCATCGTTCGCGACAATTGCGGCGTCATCGACCCCGAGAACATCGACGAGTACATCGCCCGCGACGGATACAGCGCGCTGGGCAAAGCCTTGACCGAAATGACGCCGGAGCAGGTCATCGAGGAAATCAAGACCAGCGGTCTGCGCGGCCGCGGCGGCGCAGGTTTCCCCACCGGCAAGAAATGGGAAATCATGCGTCAGGCCCCTGAGTTCCCGAAATACGTGGTCTGTAACGCGGACGAAGGCGACCCCGGCGCATTCATGAACCGCTCCGTTCTCGAAGGCGACCCCCACAGTGTGCTCGAAGGCATGACCATCGGCGCGTACGCCATGGGATCGAAGCGCGGGTTCGTGTACATCCGCGCCGAGTACGGCCTGGCCGTCAAACGCCTGCACATCGCCATCGAGCAGGCCTACAAGAATGGACTCCTCGGAAAGAAGATTTTTGAAACTGACTTCGATTTCGATGTGGAAGTCCGCATCGGCGCCGGCGCGTTTGTGTGCGGCGAGGAAACAGCGCTGATGCGCAGCGTCGAAGGCCGTCGTGGCCAGCCGCAGCCCCGTCCGCCGTTTCCGGCCCAGCGCGGTCTGTGGGGCAAACCGACCAACATCAACAATGTGGAAACCTGGGCGACAATCCGCCCGATCCTCCTGAAGGGCGCGAAATGGTTTGCCTCCATCGGCACGGAGAAGACGAAGGGCACCAAGGTCTTCTGTCTCGCCGGCAAGATCAACAACACCGGCGTGGCCGAGCTTCCCTTCGGCACGAGCCTGCGCGAGATGATTTTCGAGGTCGGCGGCGGGATCCCGAACGGCAAGAAATTCAAGGCCGTGCAAACGGGCGGCCCCTCCGGCGGCGTTATTCCGGAGCAACACCTCGATATCCCGGTCGACTACGAGTCGTTGCAGAAGCTCGGCTCGATCATGGGATCGGGCGGCATGGTGGTGATGGATGAAGATTCGTGCATGGTCGACGTCGCGCGCTTCTTCATGGAGTTCTGCTGCGACGAATCCTGCGGCAAGTGCCCGCCGTGCCGGGTCGGCACGCGCCAGATGCTCAACATCCTGGATCGCATCTGCAACGGCCAGGGCGAACTCGACGATATCCAGAAACTCCAGGATCTCGCCGCCATGGTCAAGGACACGAGCCTGTGCGGCCTGGGCCAGACCGCGCCGAATCCCGTGCTCACGACACTGCGGTACTTCCGCGACGAGTACGAGGCGCACATTCTCGACCGTCGCTGCCCGGCGCGCGTCTGCCGCGAGCTGCTGCACTTTGAGATCGACCAAGCATTGTGCAAGGGCTGCTCGCTGTGCGCCCGCGCCTGCGCCGTGCAAACCATTCACAAGGTCGATGGCCAGAAGAAGTTCTCCATCGCCAACGAGAATTGTATCCGCTGCGGCGCATGCTTCGACGCCTGCCGGTTCGACGCGGTCATCAAGACATCGCCCGGCATCGCGCCAGCCCGTCAACCAGACGGGGAACTCATGGCCGAAGGGGTGAAACAGTGATTGCTCCCCAGGAGATCACCCTGACGATCGATGGCAATGTGTGCAAGGGCATGCAGGGCCAGACCATTCTGCAGGTGGCCGGCGCCAATGGAATCGAGATTCCCACGTTGTGCTACTTGAAGCATCTTTCGCCGTGGGGCGGCTGCCGCATGTGTATCGTCGAAATCCAGGGCAGCCCGAAGGTCGTCCCATCCTGCTCGACGCCAGCCGTCGAAGGTAGCACGGTCGTCACCAACAGTCCGCGCCTGCAGGGTTTGCGTCGGCTCACCCTGGAGTTGCTGTTTAGCGAACGCAATCATTTCTGCCCGATCTGCCCGATGAACAAAGGCGATTGCGACCTGCAGCAGCAGGGGTACAGGTTCGGCATTGATTCGGTTCGCTACCCGTACCTGTACCCGACCTTGCCCGTCGATCTTTCGGGCAGGTATCTGGGACTCGATCATAATCGGTGCATTCTTTGCACGCGTTGCGTTCGCACCTGCGACGAAGTCGAGGGCGTCCACACGCTCGACATCGGGAACCGTGGCGTGAAGAACCAGATCATCGTCGACTTGAATGTCACGTTTGGAATGTCGACCACGTGCACCTCCTGCGGGGCATGCGTGACGGCCTGTCCGACCGGCGCGTTGTTCGACAAAGCCGCGGCGTTTCACGGACCGCTGATCAAATGCCGCCAGACACGCACCACGTGCTCGGAATGCCCCGTCGGCTGCGGGCTGGTGGTCTATACGAAAGATGATCGCATCGTCGATGTGTTCGGCGACGTCGAATCCCCCATCAGCCGCGGCCACTTGTGCCGCCGCGGTCGCTACGAAACCTGGGCCGAACCGCGCCCGCGCATTCGGCAGCCGATGGTGCGACGGGACGGCAAACTGGTCGCCACATCGTGGGAAGAGGCGGTGCGCACCCTGCGGACCCTGATCAGCGCGTCGAAGGACAGGCAAAATGCGATGCTGGTTTCCCCGCGGGTGACCAACGAGACGATCCGCACGCTCCAGGCGATCGGAGCTCGGTTTGATCGAATCGGCGCGTTCGTGGCCAACAAAGAAGCCGCGTTGTGCACGACGCCCGAGTTTTCTCCCGACAGCCTGTCGCGGCTGCAGGACGCCGACGCCATCGTGTTGATCGGCGTGGAACCGAGCCGGACCCACGGGGTCGTCGCGTCAAGAATCCGCACGGCGGTGCGGCGGCGAGGCGCCAAACTGGTGATTCTGCATTCGCGCCGAAGCGACCTCGACACCTACGCCGATATCTCCGCGCCCGTGGTCGGTTTGGAACGGAAGTTCTGGAAACAGGTCGGCGACGTGCTGGGAACTGCGAAGCGCCCGGTCCTGGTCTACGGGCCGATGGCAATGACCACGGTCGGCGTCACGATTCTCGATCGGCTCATCAAGACGCTGGGTTCCGTTGCCGGCGGGGGAGAAATGCTCGCGCCGATCCAGTTGCCGACCAGCACGAACGGCCTGGCGTTGGCGGCGGCCGGGGTGGAACCCGTGGAAGACGTCTCGACCTGGCTCGCCGTGCGGCCACCAGGTTTCTTGCACATCGTGGCCAGCGACGAACCCGACGGAGGCGCGCGGCTCTTGAAGGAACCGCATGTGCGCCCGTTGTTGGAACAGATCGACAACGTTGTCGTCCAAGCGAGCTACCACTCGGTGCTCACGGATGTCGCCCGGGTCGTGCTGCCCGCGGCGATCTGGTGTGAGAAGAACGGCACCATCACGAACTTTGAAGGGCGCACGCTACCGTTGCAGGCCGCATTGCCCGTTAACGGTGAAGCGCGCGAGGACAAGACGATTCTGGAAATAGCCTTCGCATGAGCGATCAACCGAAAATCAAAGTGGCCACGGCGTGGCTCGGTGGTTGTTCCGGATGTCACATGTCGTTTCTGGACCTGGACGAGCGGCTGATGGACCTGGCGAGGCTGGTCGAGTTCACCGCCAGCCCGATCACCGACGTAAAAGAAATCCCGGAGGTGGACGTGGGGATCGTCGAAGGGGCCGTGTGCAACGACGAGAACGAGCGCGTCCTGCGCACGATGCGCCGCCGCTGCAAGGTGCTGGTCGCGCTCGGCGATTGCGCGCTGACCGGCAACATCCCCGCGTTGCGCAACCAACAGAAGCTCGCCGACGTGTTGGAACGCGGTTACGTCGAAACCGAAAGCACACAGGCGGGCGGAGTCCCTGGCGCGCCCGACGTGCCGAAGTTATTGACGAAGGTGCGGCCCATCCAGGAGTTCGTGAACGTGGATGCGCATATTCCGGGCTGCCCGCCGGATGCCGATGCCATCTGGTACGCCGTGACCGAGTTGCTTGCCGGCCGCAAACCCGTATGGACCCCCGCCAACATGCGTTATGACTGAGCCCAACGCCAACATCATCACGATCAATCCCGTCACCCGCATCGAGGGCCACGCCAAGATCACCATACAGCTCGACGACGCGGGCAATGTGGCGGACGCGCGGTTCCATGTGGTCGAATTCCGCGGGTTTGAGAAATTCTGCGAAGGCCGGTTTTTTGCCGAGATGCCGCAAATCACCGCCCGCATCTGCGGAATTTGTCCGGTGAGCCATATGCTGGCCAGCGCGAAGGCCTGCGACGCGATCCTCGGCGTGGAAATCCCCCGTCCGGCGAAGCTCCTGCGCGAATTATTGCACATGGGCCAACTGACGCAGTCTCACGCCCTGAGTTTCTTCCATTTAAGCGCGCCGGATTTGCTGCTGGGATTCGACAGCGACCCGGCCTCGCGCAACATTATTGGCTTGATTCAGCAGCATCCCGATATCGCGAAGCGCGGGATTCGACTGCGCAAGTTCGGCCAGGAAGTCATCAAGCTCACAGGCGGTCGCAAGATCCACGCCGATTTTCCCGTGCCCGGCGGCGTGAACAAGGCGCTCACCCAATCCGAGCGGGACGAAATGCTGGCCGGTCTGCCGGAAGCCATGGAACACGCTGGGTTCGCCCTCGATTTGTTGAAGAAATACCAGGCAACCCATTTGCCGGAGGTGGAAGATTTCGCGTGCTTCGACTCCAACTTCATGGGGTTGGTGCGGCCGGATGGTTCGCTGGAACACTACGATGGCCGACTGCGGTTTTGCGACACGAAGGCCAACATCCTCGAAGACCAGATCGACCCGGCCAACTACCTCAACGTGATTGCGGAGACGACAGAAGACTGGTCGTACCTGAAATTCCCGTTCATCAAGTCGCTGGGTTATCCAGACGGTATGTACCGGGTCGGGCCGCTGGCCCGCCTGAATATCGTGGACCGGGTCTCGACGCCGCGAGCGAACGATGAACTGCAGGAATGGCGGTCGCAGTGTGTCCCGCCGCGGCGAAGCTCGTTCTACTATCACTGGGCGCGGCTGATCGAGATCGTCTATGCGCTGGAGCGAATCGAAGAACTGCTCCGAGACCGCGAGATTTGCAGCACGGCAACCCTGGTGAACGCGCGACCGGTCCACGAGCAGGGCGTCGGCGTCATCGAGGCGCCGCGTGGCACATTGTTCCACCATTACTGGGTCGACGAAGCGGGCCGCGTCGAGAGGGTTAATCTGATCGTGGCCACGGGGAACAACAACCTGGCGATGAACCGCGCCGTGAAAGCGGTTGCGGAAAAGTACGTGAAGTCGCAGCAATTGCAGGAAGGCATGCTCAATCGCGTCGAGGCGGCCATTCGCTGTTACGACCCGTGCCTGAGTTGCTCGACACACGCGGTTGGCCAGATGCCCATCCATGTCGAATTGGTCGACGGGGACGGTCGTGTGCTGCAGACCCTCACACGGGATGAAGGTGCCGCATGAAAGCCCTGGTGCTCGGTTACGGCAACCGCAGCCGCAACGACGATGGCGTTGGCTGGTTCGTAGTGGAGCGTCTTGCGGAGCTGGAGTTGCCCGGCGTGGAGTTGCTCACGTCACATCAACTCGACATCGATCATGCGGAAGTCATCAGCCGCTTCGATACGGTGGTCTTTGTGGACGCAGCCGTTCCGCAAAGTCCGCGGCCGATGGCGCGCACACTTGTCAAACCGAACTTTCGCGGTCACGCGGTCGCGCACTATCTAACGCCGAGCGACCTGTTGGAACTGGCGGTGACGCTCTTCGGCCACGCGCCCCGTGCGTTTCTCTTCAGTATCCGGGGGCATGATTTCAATTTCGGGACGACGTTATCTGCCCCGACCGAATGCGCCGCGAGAGAGGCGGTGCGGCAAATCTCACCACTGGTCCTGCCATTGACAGAGCAGGGCGCACGCGGGTGGGAAAGTGAGGCCGCGCATGCATGAATTGTCCATCGCCGTGGAGCTTGTTCGCATGATTCGGGAGGAACTGCGTGCCCATCCCGAGGCGCGGCTGAAGACGGCGCACGTCTGCCTGGGCGCGCTCCGTCAGGTTGAACGGACGACACTGCAATTCTGTTTCGAGGCCACCATACGAGACACCGCGTTGGCAGGTGCGCAGTTGTCCATCGAACCAGTCGAGGCAGCGGCCCGATGCAGACAATGCGGTTTGGAATTCGCGGTCGAGGACAAGTGGTTCGAGTGCCCTCGATGCGCTGCCATCGACGCGGATTTGCTCCGGGGCGATGAGCTGCGGCTGACAAGCCTGGATATCGAGGCTGTGACGACTGAAGCAGGTGCTGGGACCAAGGAATCCCGCACCTGTTTGCCTGCTGACAAGTTGTCGAACTGTGAGTAGCGCAATGACAGCGTGTCGCCCGCAGCCTCTGAAGTATTATCGGCGCTTCGACATATAACTATTTGCGGTGCAAGCAGTTGAAAATGTGTCAGTTCCTGTGGCACCGGCAGTGCTAACCGCATGGGTGGGATTGTATGAACATCAAAGTCTTGCGCAATGTTCTGGAAGCGAACGACGAAATCGCTGCTCACAACCGCCGGCTCCTTGAAGGCAAGCACGTGACGGCCATCAATCTCATCAGCTCACCGGGTGCCGGCAAGACGTCGCTGTTGGAAAAGACCATCCCACTCCTGAAAGGACGCCACCGCATCGGGGTGCTGGAGGGCGACATCGCCACGACACGCGATGCCGAACGCATCAAAAAGCTCGGGGTGCCGGTTGTCCAGTTGCTTACCGGGGGCGCCTGCCATCTCGAGGCGCCGCTGGTTCGGCGCGGGCTCGACCAATTGAAGCTGGATGAAATCGATTTGCTGTTCATCGAGAACGTCGGGAACATCGCCTGCCCGGCCGAATTCGATCTCGGAGAAACGGTCAAGGTTGGGATCCTCAGCGTGACCGAGGGCGACGACAAGCCGGCGAAGTATCCATTGCTGTTTCACGCCGTGGGCGCGCTCGTACTCAACAAGATCGACCTGGGCCCGCACACCGATTTTGATTACGAGCAGTTTTACCGCGATTTTCGCCAACTCAATCACGACGCGCCGGTTTTCCAGCTTTCCTGCAAATCGCGCAAAGGCGTCGAAGAATGGATCCACTGGATCGACCATGTGTGCGCGGGCGAACTTCATATCGAACCGCACACGCACTCCTATCAGGATCTGGCCGGCATCATCCAGCCGCATCAACATCCGCACCGCAGCCACCACCCGGGGATCGCGCACGAATGAAGACCTGCGTACGAGCCAGGGTGTCCGGCCGGGTCCAGGGAGTTGGTTTCCGTCCGACCGTTTTCCGGTATGCGACGCAGTTCGGCCTTTGCGGGTACGTCTGCAACACGCCTGAGGGGGTGATCATCGAGGTGGAGGGTGAGGAACTCATTGTGGGCGCGTTCTTCCACCAGCTGGCCAGCGCGCCGCCCAAGCAGGCGCTGATCTCCGAGTTTCAAAAGGAAGTCTGCGATAGCAAGGGCTATAAACGGTTCGAGGTGGTCGAGTCCGAACCGGACGGCGACCCGGCGGTCCATATAGCGCCGGACCTGGCCACCTGCGACGACTGCCTGCACGAGCTGTTTGACCCGAGCAACCGCCGCAACGGCCACGCATTCATCAACTGCACGGATTGCGGTCCGCGCTTCACCATCGTTCGCGATCTGCCGTACGATCGCGACCGCACATCGATGTCGAAGTTCCCGATGTGCGAGCCCTGCGACCACGAGTATCACAATCCACGCGACCGACGTTTTCATGCCCAGCCCAATGCCTGCCAGCGCTGCGGCCCGCAGTTGCGGCTTCGTGTCGCCAGCGGGATCACGCATTACGACGTGAACCTGTCAAGAACGAAGGAACTGCTTCGTCGTGGGCGCATTGTTGCGATCAAGGGAGTCGGCGGCTACCATCTGGCTTGCGACGCGGCCAATCCCGAAGCGGTTGCGCGTCTTCGCTCCCGCAAGCATCGTGCGCACAAACCGCTGGCCGTCATGTTCCGCGACATCCCCACTCTCCAGAAGTTTTGTGCGATCAGTGAAGCCGAGGAGGCGGAACTGTTGAGCGCGGCGCGGCCGATTGTGCTGGTATCGCTCCGGCCCAGCGTGCGATCTCTGGCGAAGGAAGTTTCACCGGATGCGAACAACGTCGGCGCATTCCTGCCCTACGCGCCGGTGCACCACCTGTTGTTCGAAGACTTCGACGCACTGGTCATGACCAGCGCCAACCTCACGGACGAGCCCATTATCAGCGACGAGTCGGAGCTGCCGGTGGTGCTGGGACCGATTGCGGACGCGGCGCTCACGCACGATCGTCCCATCGTCCACAAGTGTGACGATTCCGTGGTGCGCGTCGTCAATGGCCAGCGCCAGTTTATTCGTCGCGCGCGCGGTTTTGTGCCGAATCCGATTCGCATCGCAGAGGATTCTCCGCAAATTCTGGCGGTGGGCGGCGAATTGAAGAACACGTTTTGCCTCGTACGCGGTGGCAACGCCTTCCTCTCCCAGCACCTGGGCGATCTGAAGGATTACAAGACCTACAGCCAGTTTTTGTCCGAGATCGAATCCTGGGAGAAGTTGATGCGGATCGAACCCCAGGTGATTGCGCACGACCTGCATCCCGCCTACCTGTCCACGCGGTTCGCCGCCATCGCGCCGGTTTCGCACCGCGTAGGCGTGCAGCATCACCACGCCCACGTCGCCAGTGTGATGGCCGAGCATGATCTGCACGATCCGCTGATTGGAGTCGCCCTCGATGGCACGGGTTACGGCACCGACGACACGATTTGGGGCGGCGAGTTCATGGTGGCCGACCGGTGCGATTTCGAGCGGGTCGGTCATTTCAAGAGCTATCGGCTACCCGGTGGCGACAAAGCCATCCAAGAGCCCTGGCGCATGGCCGCCAGCGTGTTGGCCGATGAAGGCTTGACGGACGTAGTCCGCGGAAGGCTTTCGCGATTCAAGACGGGCCTGATCCAGAAAATGGTCCAAGCCAAGTTCAATTCGCCGCTAACGTCCAGCGCGGGCCGGCTATTCGACGCGGTGGCGGCGATTCTGGGGTTGTGCGACGTGGCCAGCTACGAGGCGCAAGCGGCAGTCCGACTGGAATCCATCGCCGACCCGCACGTGACAGGTCAATACCCGTTTTCCGTCGAGACGCGGGAGCGCCCGTGGGTACTGGATTTCGGCCCGACCATTCACGCCATCGTGACGGAACGCCGACGGGGCGTGACGACGGGAGAGATTTCCGCGAAGTTTCACAATTCCATGGCGGCCTCGGTGTTGCAAATCTGCCGTTTGCTGCGCGGGCAGCGCGACCTGAACGTCGTAGCGCTTTCCGGCGGGGTATTCCAGAACGAGTTGCTGCTGCGCCGCACGGTGGAAGCGCTTCAGTCGCATCATTTCCGTGTGTTTATCAACACAGCCGTGCCGTCCAACGACGGGGGATTGGCTCTGGGTCAGGCCGCGGTTGCGGTCGAGAGGATGAAACGAACATGTGCCTAGCAGTGCCAGCGCGGATTGTGGAATTACACGACTGCACCGCGACGATTTCCGTCGATGGCATCTTGCGCGACGTGGATGTGTCCCTGATCGAGGAACCGCGGCTGGGCGATTACGTGCTCGTCCACGCGGGATTCGCGATTCACCGATGGGACCAGAGCGAAGTTGAGGAACTGCAAGCGATTCGTGCGGCCACCGATTTGCGGGAGACGATCACATGAAGACCTTGGTGACAAACATCGAGGAACAGGCGCGGCAGGTGGGGCGCGACCTGCGGTTCATGGAGGTGTGCGGCACGCATACCATGGCGGCGTTTCGGTCGGGACTGCGGCAGTTGCTGCCGGACAGCGTTCGTCTGATCTCCGGGCCCGGCTGCCCCGTGTGCGTAACGGACCCCAGTTATTTGGATGCGGCCATCGAGTTGTGTCGGCGTCCCGGGGTCATCGTGGCCACGTTCGGCGATCTCGTGCGCGTACCGGGCACTGATTCCTCTCTGGAACGGGAACGCGCCAGCGGCGCCAGCGTTCGCATCGTCTATTCCGCGAGCGATGCCCTGGTGCTGGCCCGGGAGTGCCCGTCCAAGCACGTCGTGTTTCTGGGGGTCGGCTTTGAGACAACCGCGCCGACGGTCGCCTGGGCGATCTGGCGCGCGGCACGGGATGGCCTGCGAAATTTCTCCGTGTTGTGCGCGCACAAGACAATGCCTCGCGCCATGGACATGCTGGCGCGCGACCCGGCCATGCGAATCGATGGATTCATTTGCCCGGGTCACGTCAGCGTCATCACCGGGACACAGATCTATCGGTTCATTTGCGAGCGATACTGGATTCCCTGCGTGGTCAGCGGGTTTGAGGCATGGGACATTTTGAAATCGGTCGGTATGTTGCTGCGCCAGATTGCGGAAGGCCGCGCGGAGGTTGAAAACGAATACAGCCGCTCGGTCAGCGAATACGGGAACCGGGCGGCACTGGAATTGATGAACGAAGTGTTCGAGCCGTGTGACGACGTGTGGCGCGGCATCGGCACGATTCCCGGCAGCGGCCTGGGGATCCGGGAGAAATACGAGCGTTTCAATGCCGCGAAGGTGTTGGAAGTGAAGTTTACCGAGGCGCATGTGAATCCTCTCTGTCGATGCGGTTCGGTGCTGCGGGGGATTTCGACACCGCTGGATTGCCGGCTGTTTGGGCACCCGTGCTCGCCCGCGCATCCGATTGGGCCGTGCATGGTGTCCAGTGAGGGAGCCTGCGCGGCGTATTACAAATATGAGCGGGTGGTGGCGTGAAGCGTGACCGCGTTTTGTTGGCGCACGGCGGCGGTGGTTCCCTGACACGGGAACTGATCGAGACCGTGTTCCTGCCGCAGCTCGAAAATTCGTTGCTGAAGCCGCTGGACGATAGCGCGGTGCTGGTGATGGGCAATTCCGGCTATGCGTTCACCACCGACAGCTACGTCGTCACACCCTACATGTTTCCGGGGGGCGACATCGGGAAGCTGGCCGTGTGCGGCACCATCAACGATCTGGCGGTGATGGGCGCGCAACCGTTCTGGCTGAGTCTGAGCCTGATTTTGGAAGAAGGACTGCCGCTGGCGGACCTCCAAACCATCATTGATTCCGTCCGCGCCGCTGCCGCCGAGGTGGGGGCGCAAGTCGTGACCGGCGACACCAAGGTGGTCGAGCGTGGCAAATGCGAGGGTGTGTACATCAACACCGCCGGGCTCGGGAAGATCGCGGTTCCCTACTGGCTGGGCAGCGCCAACGTGAAACCGGGCGACGCCGTGATTATCAACGGCCCAATCGGGGAGCATGGCGTGGCGGTGATGAGTCGTCGCGAAGGTGTGGCGTTCCAAACGAGCGTGACGAGTGATTGCGCGCCGCTGTGGCCGCTGGTGAAGACCATACTCGATACGGGCGCTCGAATCCGGGCGATGCGCGATCCGACCCGTGGTGGCGTCGCCGCTGCGGTGTGCGACATCGCGCGGGCGTCGAACGTGGGCATTCGATTATTTGAAGAGGCCATCCCCATCGGCGGCGAGGTGCGGGGCGCGTGTGATTTGCTCGGACTGGATCCGCTGACGATTGCCAATGAAGGAAAAGTGTTGGTGTTTTGCAGCGCCAAGGACGCCGAGCGGGTGCTGGCAGCCATGAAGGACCACCCGGCAGGCCGGCCGGCGCGCATCATCGGCGAGGTCAGCGCGAAACCCGAGGGCATGGCGCTGATGCGCACCACGATTGGCGGCGAACGAATCATCGACATGCCGACGGGAGAAGATTTGCCACGTATTTGCTGAAATCCAAGGACGACATTTAAGGAATGAAAACCAACTCACGAGAATTCGTAACGATGGACGGAAACGAAGCGGTGGCCCATGTGGCCTATCGCACGAATGAAGCCATAGCCATTTATCCGATCACACCCTCCTCGCCGATGGGCGAATGGGCGGACGAATGGGCCGCGCAGGGTATCCCCAACATTTGGGGCACCGTGCCCTCCGTGGTCGAAATGCAGAGCGAAGGCGGGGCGGCGGGCGCGATTCACGGCGCGTTGCAGACCGGTTCGCTGTCGACGACGTTCACGGCGTCCCAGGGACTGCTGCTGATGATCCCGAACATGTTCAAGATTGCGGGAGAATTGACTCCGGCGGTGTTCCACATCGCCGCACGCTCGTTGGCCACGCATGCGCTGTCGATTTTTGGCGACCACGGCGACGTCATGGCCGCCCGCGCGAGCGGTTGGGCGATGCTGTGTTCGAACACGGTGCAGGAGGCGCACGACCTGGCGCTGATCGCGCAAGCGGCCACGCTCGAAGCGCGGGTGCCATTCCTGCATTTCTTTGACGGCTTTCGCACGTCGCACGAGGTTACGAAAATCGAGGTGCTGACGGAAGACGACATGCGCGCGATGATCGACGATGGGCTGGTGCTGGCGCATCGCGCCCGGGCATTGACACCGGATCGTCCCGTGCTCCGAGGCACGGCGCAGAACCCGGATGTATTTTTCCAGGCGCGCGAGACCTGCAACCCCTTCTATGACGGCTGCGCCGATATCGTGCAGCGGGCCATGGACAAATTCGCGAAACTGACGGGGCGCGCGTACCACTTGTTTGATTATCATGGTGCGCCCGACGCCGAGCGGGTGGTTGTCTTGATGGGGTCGGGCTGCGAAGCGGCGTATGAGACCGTCGATTACCTGGTGAAACACGGGGAGAAAGTCGGCGTGATGATGGTGCGGCTGTATCGCCCATTTGATGTGACACGATTTGCGGCGGCACTGCCGGCCCGCGTGAAGGCCCTCGCGGTTCTGGATCGCACCAAGGAACCCGGCGGCACCGGCGAGCCGTTATACCTGGATGCCATCACGGCGCTCCACGAAGCGGGGCGGAGCGGAATCAAAGTGGTTGGCGGGCGGTACGGCCTCTCGTCGAAGGAGTTCACGCCCGCGATGGTCAAAGCGGTGTTCGACAATCTGGCGGCGGCGAAGCCGAAGAACCACTTCACCGTCGGCATTGTGGACGATGTCTCGAAGACCAGCCTGGAGGTTGACCCATCGTTCTCGACCGAGAGCCCGCGCACGGTGCGCGCGTTGTTCTACGGGCTCGGCGCGGACGGAACGGTCGGCGCGAACAAGAATTCGATCAAGATTATCGGCGAGGACACGGACAATTACGCGCAGGGTTACTTTGTCTACGACTCGAAGAAGTCGGGCTCGACGACGGTGTCCCACTTGCGGTTTGGGCCCGAGCCGATCCACTCGACCTATTTGGTGAGCCAGGCCAACTTCGTGGCGTGTCATCAGCCGGTATTCCTGGAGCGGTACGATATTCTGAAAGAGACGATTCCCGGCGGCACGTTCCTGCTCAACACGCCGTGTGGCCCGGACGAAATCTGGGGCAAACTTCCGCGAGTGTATCAGGAGCACATCGTCACCAAGAAGCTCAAGGTGCACGTCATCGACGCGGTGAAAGTGGCGCGCGACAGCGGGATGGGTGGCCGCATCAACACCGTCATGCAAGTTTGTTTCTTTGCGATTTCGGGCGTCTTGCCCGCGGAAGAGGCCATCGAGGCGATCAAGAATTCGATCCGAAAGACCTACGGCAAGAAGGGCGACGAAATCGTCCAGATGAACCTCAAGGCCGTGGACAATACGCTGGCGCACCTTCACGAGGTGCGCGTCCCGGCGCGTATCGAGAGCACGATCGAGTTGCCGCCGCCGGTGTCCGCCGCGGCACCGGAGTTTGTGCGCGGCGTGCTGGGCGAAATCATGGCCGGACGGGGGGATTCGCTGCCGGTCAGCCGGTTGCCGATCGACGGCACGTTTCCCACCGCAACCGCTCGTTGGGAGAAGCGCAACATCGCGCTGGAAATCCCGGTGTGGGACACGGTGGTCTGCATTCAGTGCGGAAAGTGCGCGATGGTGTGCCCGCACGGCGTGATCCGCGCGAAGGTTTACGAGCCGAAGGTGCTCGAATCAGCGCCGGCGACGTTCAAGTCCGCTGAGGCGAAAGACCGCGACTGGAAGGCGTTGGGGCTGAAGTACACGCTCCAGGTTGCGCCCGAGGACTGTACGGGCTGCGCGTTGTGTGTGGACGTTTGTCCGGCGCGCAACAAGTCGCAGACGCGGCTCAAAGCCATCAACATGGCGCCGCAACCAGCCCTGCGCGAGCCCGAGGCGAAGAACTGGGAGTTCTTCCTCAATATACCCGAGGTCGACCGACGCAAGATCAAGGTCAGCAGCATCCCGCACCAACAACTGCAGCGGCCGCTGTTTGAATTCAGCGGCGCATGCGCCGGCTGCGGCGAGACGCCGTATCTGAAGCTGGCCAGCCAACTGTTCGGTGACCGGATGATCGCGGCGAACGCGACGGGTTGCTCCTCCATTTATGGGGGGAACCTGCCGACAACGCCTTGGGCGGTCGACGCCAATGGACGCGGCCCCGCGTGGAGCAACTCGTTGTTCGAGGACAACGCGGAGTTCGGGCTCGGGTTCCGGATATCGATCGACAAGCAGAAGGAGTTTGCCGGCGAGCTGGTGCGAAAGTTGGCTGCGGCAATTGGGGACGGGCTGGCGGGGGCGATCCTGAAGGCGGACCAGAAAGATGAAGCCGGTATTTTCGATCAACGCGAGCGAATCGCCGTGTTGAAAGCCAAACTGAAGACCGTGGACTCGGCCGAGGCGCGCACGCTATTGGCGATCGCCGACATGCTGGTGAAGAAGAGCGTGTGGATCATTGGCGGCGATGGGTGGGCGTACGACATCGGCTTTGGCGGATTGGACCACGTATTGGCGAGCGGCCGCAACGTCAACGTGCTCGTGCTGGACACGGAAGTGTACTCGAACACGGGGGGACAGTGCTCGAAGTCGACGCCGCGCTCGGCGGTGGCGAAGTTTGCGGCGGGCGGCAAGCCGTCGGCGAAGAAGGACCTCGGCTTGATCGCCATGACCTACGGCAATGTGTACGTGGCGTCGGTGGCCATGGGCGCGCGCGACGAGCATACCCTGCGGGCGTTTCTGGAAGCCGAGGCTTACGACGGGCCGTCACTGATCATAGCGTACAGCCATTGCATCGCGCACGGCATCAACATGACGACGGGGATGCAGGACCAGAAGGTCGCGGTCAACTCGGGTCAATGGTTGCTGTATCGGTTTGATCCACGACGGGTCAGCAGCGGCGAGAACCCGCTGCAACTGGATTCGCGCAAGCCGGCGCAGCCGCTCGAGCAGTACCTGATGATGGAGAACCGGTTCAAGATGCTGACCAAGAGCAAGCCGGACCGGGCGAAGGTATTGTTCCGCATGGCGCAGGAGGACGCGGAAACCCGGTTCAAGTTTTACGAGTACATGGCGGGACGGAAAACGAAACCGGATGTGGCCGCCGTCGCGCAGGCGACAGCCGATCCCAGCACGAGTGTGACCGCCTGAACGAGGGAAACGGCATGGACCTGAGCACGAAATATCTGGGAATGACGCTACGAAACCCGCTGATCGTCTCCGCGTGCGGGCCGATTTCGGAAGACATTGACAACATCAAGCGGGCCGAGGATGCGGGGGCCGGCGCGCTGGTACTGTATTCGCTGTTCGAGGAGCAACTGCGGCTCGATGCGTACGAACTGCAACATCATCTGACGCATGGGATTGATAGTTTCCCCGAGGCGCTGACGTACTTTCCCGAGCCGGCGCACTTCCGACTGGGGCCTGACGGTTATTTGGAGCACATCCAACGGGCGAAGCGGGCGGTGGACATGCCGATCATCGCCAGTCTCAACGGCACGTCGATGGGAGGGTGGGTGGAATTCGCGAAGCAGATCGAGCAGGTCGGCGCGGACGCCCTCGAATTGAACATCTATTATATCCCGACCGACATGGACCTCAGCGGCGCGGCGGTCGAGCAGACGTACGTCGATATCGTGAAGGCGGTGCGGACCGCCGTGAGCATTCCCGTGGCGGTGAAGTTGAGCGCGCGGTTCAGCAACATCGCGAACATGGTGAAGCGGCTGGAAGAAGCCGGTGCGGACGGGTTTGTGCTGTTCAATCGATTCTACCAGCCGGACATCGATCTGGACGCCCTGGAGGTGACCCCGAAGGTGCTGTTGAGCACGGCGCACGCCATGCGGCTGCCGCTACGGTGGATTGCGATCCTGTACGGACGAATCAAGGCGAGCCTGGCGGCGACGAGTGGGATTTACAACGGGGACGATGTGCTGAAGATGCTCATGGCGGGCGCCAGCGGGACGATGCTGTGTTCGGTGCTGCTCAAGCACGGCATCGAGCACATTGGCGTGATTGAACAGGAGATGCGGCAGTGGATGACGGAGCATGAGTACGAGTCGGTCGCGCAGATGCAGGGCAGCATGAGCCAGATCCATTGCGCCGATCCCAGCGCGTTCGAGCGGGCGCAGTACATGCGGGCGTTGACGAATTACAAACCAGCCTAGACCGAAAGAGGTGGGCAAATGAGATACACAAGAGAAGAAGCACTGACCAAGATCCGGGAGTATCTCGTGGCCAACACGCGTGACGACGAAACGACCTGCCAGGCGGTGGGCCGAATGGGAGTGTTCTGTCACGGCTACGATCAATGGAGCACGGAGCAGCTTCGCCGAATGTATCCGTGGCTGGCCAAGAAGATGCCGGCAGACACGCCGCGCGAGGAGTTCCTGAAATTGGTCATTGCCTGGGACGGCGCCAGGAAGCTGGCTCTCAAGTCCGCCACGACCTGCGATGCGAAGGTCACCGACCACGACGGTTGCCTGGGCTTCGACCGTTTCAGCAATTACCAACTCAGACGGCTGTTCCCGACGGTGTTCCAGGACGGCGACGAAATCACCCAGTGGTGACTGAAGTTGCGTGGCGCGGCGCGCGATGGCTGACGTTTTTCACTCGCGGTGGCGAATCGGGCCGCCGTATAAACCAGTTGCTTGCAAACCGTCCCGGCAAACCAACACCAGTCGTGCCCAGAGATGTCCGGCGGCGTGTTCATGGCCAGGGCGGCTCTGATTGTCCTCATCACCTTCGCGGTCTATCTGCCCGTGGTGCGCGGCGGGTTTGTGTTCGATGATTACCCGTTGATCACGGAAAACGGGATGGTCCGGGCCGACAACGGGATTCGACTGTTCTGGTCCGGGGCGGGTGCGGCGGATTACTATCCGCTGACGGGCAGTTTATGGTGGCTGGAATGGCGGATGTGGGGTGACCAGGCGACGGGTTATCATGTGCTCAACATTCTTCTGCAGGCCGTCAATGCCGTGCTTGTCTGGCTGATTCTGCGACGACTGAACATCCCGGGCGGGTGGGTGGCGGCGCTCGTGTTCGCGATTCACCCGGTGAACGTGGCCACGGCGGGCTGGATCAGCGAACAGAAGAACACGTTGTCCATGATGTTCTACGCCGTGGCGATACTCTTGTACTTGAAGTTCGACGCGGACGGCCGGTGGCGCTGGTACGCATTGTCGTTGGGGGCGTTTCTGTTGGCGTTGTTCAGCAAGACCGGTGTGGTCATGTTGCCGTTCGCGCTGTTGGGGTGCGTGTGGTGGTTGCATGGCCGACTGCGATGGAGGGACTGGCGGCGCAGCGTACCATTCTTTGCGCTTTCCCTCCTGTTCGGGTTGGTGACTGTTTGGTTTCAGTATCATCGGGTGTTGAGAGGAACCGTGTTCCGGGCCGAAGGATTCCTCTCCAAGCTGGTAGCGGCGGGTTGGGTGGTTTGGTTTTACCTGGGCAAGGTCCTGTGGCCGGTGAATTTGTCCGTGATCTACCCGAAGTGGAACGTCGATGCGTCTCATTGGGTCTCGTGGTTTCCCGGATTGCTTCTGGCGGCGTGTCTGGCGCTCTTCTGGTGGAAACGCAAGACGTGGGGGAAGCCGTTGCTATTCGGCGCGGGATATTTTGTGGTGACGTTGTTCCCGGTGCTCGGATTTTTCGATCAGGGGTTTTATGACTACTCGCTGGTGGCGGACCACTGGCAGTATTACTCGATCATCGGGGTCATCGCGGTGGTTGTGGCGGCGGGAGCGGTGGTCTGCCGAGGCATCGGCGGCCGGGGCCGGATTGTGGGCGTGCTGGCGGGCGCGGTGGTGGTGGTTGTGTTGGGCATCGCCACGTGGGCGCGGGCCGGTGTTTACGCGACGAGTGAAACTCTCTGGTCGGATACCGTGACGAAGAACCCCGAGGCATGGATGGCGCAGTACAACCTCGGGTTGGCGCTGGGGAAGGCGGGGAAGATTTCTCCTGCGATTGCGCATTTCCAACGGGCAGTGCAGCTCAAACCTGATTTTGCTGAGACGCACAACTATCTGGGGACGGCCTTGCTGCAGGCGGGAAAGGCGTCGGAAGCGGTTGAGCAGTACCGTCAGGCGCTACGAATCAAGCCCGATTACATGGATGCGCAGATCAATCTGGACCGCGCGCTATCGCGGGGAGCTTCTGGCGGGAATTGACCTCGGGAGAGGCGGAGGAGCGAAGTCAGGAGCCAGAATCCAGAATTCAGGAGGCGGAGAGCGGAAGCCCCTCGTCGAACTCGGGACAGGCGGAGAGGCGGCGGCTCTGACTTGAGGCAACCGCGAATGGACGCGAATCGACGCGAATAGTCACCGCCCTTCGACTTCGCTCAGGACGGGCGAAGGGCACCCGTCGTCGCTAAAGCTATGGCGGGCAGGCGAAGGCTGGGTGCCCCGACCCCGACCATGCCCCGAAAAGGATTCGGGGTAAAGAGTCGGGGTAAAATCCGCTCGGGTGTGACGGGGATGCGATGAGGCTGTGGTGAGATGTGAGCCTAGTATGCGTGTTGGGACGCGAATTTGCGGGAACGCTTCACGGATTGGGTAAACTTTCGACGAATGCCCTAAGAAGAGGATCTTCTCGTATGCGGTCGAAATCGGGATCTGCCGCAATCTTGGCGCGCGTTGCCTTTGGATTGCCCTCAGCCCACTTACGCAACCAAGGAACCGCGCTCGCCGCACTGTTCTTCAATCCGAATAGACATGCCATGTTGAACATTGCCTCGCGATCGTCCGGTTTGATTCGCAAGGCCTGCTCGTACTTCTCCCCGGCCAACTTGAACAACGCATCGGCCTCCGCCCCGCTCTTGGCTTGGGCCTGATCGCTCAAGGCGGCGCCCCAGTTGTTGAGCGCCTCGTCCTTGTTCGGCTTGATCCGCAAGGCCTGCTCGTACTTTTCGGCGGCCAGTTTGAACAACGCATCGGCCTCGGCCCCGGTCCTGGTCTTGGCCTGATCGGCCAACGCGTTGCCCCAATTGCAGAGCGCCTGATGATAGTCTGGCTTGATCCGCAAGGCCTGCTCGTACTTCTCCCCGGCCAGTTTGAACAGCGCATCGGCCTCTGACCCGCTCCTGGTTCTGGCCTGATCGCTCAACGCGTTGCCCCAGTTGTAGAGCGCCTCGTGATTGTCCGGCTTGATCCGCAGGGCCTGCTCGCACTTCTCGCCGGCCAGTTTGAACAACGCATCGGCCTCCGCCCCGGTCTTGGTCTTGGCCTGATCGCTCAACGCGTTGCCCCAGTTGTAGAGCGCGTCGTGCATGTCCGGCTTGATCCGCAAGGCCTGCTCGTACTTCTCCCCGGCCAGTTGAAACAACGCATCGGCCTCCGCCCCGGTCTTGGTCCTGGCCTGATCGCTCAACGCGTTGCCCCAGTTGTAAAGCGCCTCGTGCATGTCCGGCTTGATTCGCAAGGCCTGCGCGTACTTTTCCCCGGCCAGTTGGAACAATGCATCGGCCTCCGCCCCGGTCTTGGTCCTGGCCTGATCGCTCAACGCGACGCCCCAGTTGTTGAGCGCCTCGTGCATGTCCGGCTTGATTCGCAAGGCCTGCGCGTACTTTTCCCCGGCCAGCTGGAACAACGCATCGGCCTCCGCCCCACTCTTGGCTTGGGCCTGAGCGGTCAGCACGTCGCCCCACATCGTGGCGATCCACTGTTTCTCGGACGCTCCCAGTTTTTCGGCGATTCCAACATCATCGAGCGCTTGGGCGTAGTTCCCGCTTTCAATCTCGTCCGAGGCAAGAATCAGGTATGCCTGCCCGAATTCTTTCTGCACGGCGCTATTGGCGCTCTGTTCAACCGCGGGACGCAGTTCCTCCAGTTTGGCGCGCGACTTGGTGGCAGCAGCCATTGAAACGGCAATGGGAAGCACTGCTTGCAGTGTAGCGGCTTGTGATGAAGCTGGTGGCGCCGCCGTTTTCGGGTTCGATAGACCTGCCAGGGCGTCGGTCACCAATTTGCGTGCGCTTACGACCGGGTCCTGGCCGACGGGTCCACCGGGTTCGGGAGGGAATGGCATCACACGCCCCAAGTTCCCAGAGGCAAAGTCCAGCGGGTTCTTGACGATGAGAGGCAATTCCAGCTTCAGACCTTCCAGCACGAGTTCCCGCATGAAAGCGTCCGCATCCAAGCCCTTGATCAAATAGGCTTCTCGGTAAGGCTCTTTGAGAAGGCTCATGGCCTCGTCGCCCGGGTCGGTACTGCCATCGTGATGAACCCAGTACAAGTAGTGACGGAACTGGCGGAATCTCTGCGCCAGTTCCTGCAGTACTGGATCGCAAGCACCGCTGTAGCCGACAACGATCAAAATGCTGTCACGCAATGCGTCCTGGTATACGGAGTTCAGATCGTGGCGCACACGGTCCATTTCGTCCGGTGAATTGGACAGCCACAATCCGTGAGCCTGACCATGCAGGTACACGACCGACCCCGGCTCCAAAGCCCCCGCCTGAAAGCCGGCACTGGCGGTCAGGTCGAATGCACGGACTGGTTGGCCGGTCATGGCCAAAGCCTCGACAATCAATGGATCGAAATTCGTCGTTAGAATCTGATTGATGTATCCCGCATCCACCAACGTGGCCAAAAGCAGGTGCGCCCAGTTGATCTTTAGGCGATTCGTCTTGGGGTCTTCGGCCTGACGGATGGCATTACGGATGACACTAACCCGCTCATCTGGCGGGAGTTTTGCCATGAGAAACGCATACTCGCTTTGATCATGAGGCACAGCCCCAGCGTTCTTCAAAAGTGGATGCGCTCGTAGCGTCTTGACCATCTGGCTGGCGGTCGGAATCCCGGCAGAAGCGGAAAACCCTGCGCCAACCAGAAACGTTACCCCATGTGGGTGATTATTGTGGTGGTACTTGATCCACTCAGCAATCTCAGCACTTGTGCTCGGACGTGGCGTAGGCGATGGGCTCGGGCTGTTCATTTTCTTTCCACCTCATTCTGCTGTCCGCATGCCCTGGGGAGCTATCTGTTCGAATTCGAGCAATCGCTCACCCGTAACCTGAGACGCGAGTCTACAGGCGGCTCATTTTGCAAGCAAGTCTGGCGTGGGCGGGCTGCAGAAGGGGGGAGGGCGCAGATGCGGCTCGCCGGGAAGTGAGCCATCCAGATCGGGAAGCGCCGCGTCGGGGGACGCGGCCTACAACGGCGAAGGCGGGGCGAGGGGATCGAATTATCTTGAATCGATAATTTTGCTGGACACGGGGTGGGAATGGTGGTATGGTCGGGCAGTTCTTTGAAATACGAGGAATGGGGCACGGCGACAGAGCCGCGCCTGAGGCGGTCAAGCGCCGTGGCTACAGCCAGCGAAAATGCAGATACGGCCGGCGCCCATAGAGCGCCCTACAGAGGAAAACGATGGTTCCGCGTTTATCAAGCGGGGCTACAGCAGAGGGGGAGGCCCCATATATGTAATTCTGCCAAACGAAGCCAATTATTGGGTTCGTTCGGGCCTTGAAACGCCGAAACGGGGGCTCGGTTCTCGGGAAACGAAGCCAGGGAGTCGAACCCTTCGTCAAACTCGGGATAAAGCCTTCGACGGACTCAGGACAAGCCCTTCGTCAAACTCGGGATAAAGCCTTCGACGGACTCAGGACAAACCCTTCGTCAAACTCGGGATAAAGCCTTCGACGGACTCAGGATAAAGCCAATTCCCGGAAATTGGTGAGGCGGATGCCGGAGTCGTTGATGAGCTGGCGCAACCGTGGACTGTAGAGGGCGCGCAATTCGGCGGCGTGTTCGTAGCCGCGCTGCATCTCGACAAGGGGATCGGCCGGGCGGTCGGCGGGATGGAAGAACATTTCGGTAAGTCCGTCCGGCAATCGGCGCAGGTACGACGCGAGAAATTCTTCTCGCAGATGGCCGGGGTCAAGCACGCCGACGGCGCGGTCGACGGTGCGGAAGTTTTCCCGTTGCAATTGCCGTTTCGTCCGCGAGCCGAGCGCGGCAAAAATCGCCCAGCGGACGAGTTTGCGCGGCAGCCGTTGCCGGTTGCATCGGATCGACGGCAACAGAGGCTCGACCGGGGCGCGGATGAAGTTGACGCCATGTTCGCGCGCCAGACGCATAACAATCTTCAACACGCGCGGGTGAAGGTGCGTGTGTTGGTGAGTGTCGAAGTGGGTCGGACGGAGGCCGGTGGCCATGAACTGGCTGATTTGCGTCCGAAGTTCGGTTTCGATGTCCGCGTCCAATCGCGGATGGGATAAGAACCGTGCGCTCAGAGCGAACGGGCTCGGCGGCAATTGGCCGTCTGCGGTTGCCAACGACGGGATTTTGTCCGGCAGCGCCGCAGCGCGACCGTCCACGAGGCAAAGATGAAGGCCGACGCCGAGGTTCGGGTGGGACCGGGCGAACTCGATGGCCGCGGCGGCGTGCGGCGCGGCGATCAGCAGACTGGCGCTGGTCAACAGGCCGTTCTTGTGGGCTTTGGCAATCGCCGCGTTGACGGCCGGGTCGAGCCCGAAATCGTCGGCATTGACGACCAGGAGCTTCACGAACGATCAGGCGCGGCGGGCCGCCGTTGGGCCGAGTCGGCGTGACAGAGTCAGGCGGAGTTTGGCCATGTCGAGCATGGTGGCGGCGATGACATCGAGTCGGCGGATGTGGGAGGCGCCCAACTGGCGTTGGACAAAGGGCACGGGGATCTGCTTGACGCGGAAGCCGAGGTAGCGGGCCTGGACGAACAACTCGGCGTCGACAAACGGGCTGCGAGAGTGCAGCTGCAATTTTTCCCAGGCCGACCGTCGTATGGCCTTGAAACCGAAATTGACGTCGCGCAGGTGAAGTCCGAACAACGCGCGGACCAAGAAATTGTAGCCGAGAGAAATGACCTTCGATTCCCAGTTGGCGTACTTGGCGCCCGCCTCGGAATAGCCGGTCAGCACATCGGCGTCCGAAAACGCTTCGAGCAAGCGGGGCAAACTCTCCAGACGGATGGGAAGGTCGAAATCGGTGTAGACGAGAAAGTCTTTCGTGCCCCCCTGCAACGCGGCACACACGGCACCGCCGAATCGCTGGTTGCAGGGAAGTCGGACCAATTTGATCCGCGGGTCTTTGCGGGTCCATTGTTCCACCTTCTCGGCGCAGCCGTCGGTGCTGGCGTCGTCGGCCACGACGATTTCGAAATCGGCGAACTTGCGCTCGAGACCTTCGACCGCGTGTTTCAGCGTGGCGTCGACGACCGGGGCTTCGTTGAACATCGGCAGCACCAGCGAAATGGGCGTGGAAACGAGGGAGCCGAACCATTGTGAATCAGTTCCGTTCCCCTGGCTGTCGACAGGCACCATCGTTTCGTCGGCGAACTCCATTGTGATCTGACTATCGTTTCGGTCTTTCACCGGATGCATAACCCTCCTTGCTATTTCCGCCCGTTCTCGTGTGGATCCGCTCGGCACATTGCGGATGAGCCACACGGGTCATTCCGAACCACGCATTCGTGCCTGACGGACCACCGCCGTCAACAGCACGCCCCACAACCCGATCATTGCCCAACAGAGCAGCCCGATTTGCTGCAGGGGCACAAACCCCACGGTGAGCAGGCCTGCCACGGCAAACACAGCCAACGCGGCACGCGCCAACCAGCGGGTCGCCCTGTCCGACTCATGGGCTGCCACAAAGACCAATGCCATCATTGGTAGCAGTAACACAAGGAGATAATGAAACTCCGAAAGTGGCGCCGCCAGGATCATCCAGACCAATACCGCCGAAACAATCAGGGATTCGCTCCGGGGTCGGGACCGCCATCCGACCAGCCCGATGACCGCCAGCATGACGACGGCGGCCGTCGCGGCGATTTCTCGGGCATGACGGGCGCCGGTCAGTCGCCAGCAAACCGCTTGTAGCGTCTGGCTTCGCACTTTGTACGGGCTGAGCAACTGGCCGTTCACGGGACTATCACGGTGTTGCTGGTCGTTGCCCAGCGACGGTGCGGCGACGACGGAAGCCCATTCCTGCCAGTAGGTCAGAGTCTTGTTCCACCCGAATACCATGGCCGGTGGCCCGAGGGCGCCGATGGCGACCATCGCCAATGTGGCGGCGACAAACCGCCATTTCTGCCGCCAGACAAAATAGGCGATCAGGACTGCGGGAAACACTTTCAGCAGAATGGCTCCGGCGAGACAGGTTGGGCCGAGGATCGGCCGGTGGTTGGTCTGCCAATACAGCGCGGCGACCACGAGCCACGACATCAACAGTGTAGCCTGGCCTTCCGCGGCTCCCTGGATGAACCACGGCAGCACCAGCACCGCCGCCAATACCGCCAGCCAGAACGTGTCGCCATCAAACTGCCGCTCCTCTCGTACCATCGCGACGCACATTCGAAGCGACCAGAAGGTGAGCAACCCCGAGAGCGCGTACCACACCAGCGCCCCCAGAGACACTGGCAACACCGAGAAGGGGACCATCAGGATGGCGAACGGAGGCGGGTACACGTAGGACAGGCCACGGGGGTTTTGCGCCTTGTAAAGATCCGCGCCGGCGCGCGCGGCATCACCCGCAGCGGTGTAGACAGTGAAATCGGAGCGGTGATCGGGCGCATACGCGGCGCGGTACAGGGACACGCATCCCAGCCCGAAGACCATGGCGACCGCAATGGCAATTACGGATGACCTGGCCCAGCCGCGGAGACTGTTGTGCGTCGGCGATGCCACTGCGCGCATCGTCATGGCTCTGGTATCGCTGATTGGCTTCTTCCCTTCGTCCGTTACGACCGTAACGACTTCTAACCTGTCTCTCGGGGTTTGGTCAATGGTATAGAAGAGGCCAGCCCATGACGAGTGCGTGGCTGCCCCGTGTGCCACTACGTGACCCTGCAATCCAGAAGCGGAATTCGCGGAGACGAGCGTCTCGTTCAGGCCGGGAGCGACCCCGAATTGCGCCCGGCGTCAATGGTCACTGAGTCGGGAGTAGTAATCCCTTCACCATCGTGTTCGACCAGGACAGGCTGATCGCGGTTCTCTGACCATTTAGGTTTGCCAGGACAACCTCGACGCGTGTGGTGCTACCCGAAGGGTCGCCGATCGGGACGAGGCACGTGACTTCGTTGGTGGTTCGCCAGGTCGGGATGAGTTGCGTGAATTTGTCGGAATTGGAATAGACGGCCGTCGGTTGGATCGCCAGCAATTCTCCGGTGTCCAGAGACAGGACACTCACGTTCCCCTGTTGATCGACAATGGACGCCCGCTTTTTGTCAGGGCTCAGCGCAAAGCGGTCCACCCGGTTCGGAAGTCGCGAGATCTCTGCGGGGCGCACGATCGACTCCAGAGTTTGCGTGGGACCGGGTCGGATGACAAACAGGGTCAGGTGGCTTGGCTCGTCGGAGGAGAGCGCCGGCAGACGAATGGGGGCCGCCGCGAAGAGAATTCGACCGTCGGGGAGACAGGCCACGAATGTGGAACGAACGGAATCCGATTGTCCCAGGATTACTCCGGCAAGGTCCTTGGAGCCCTCGAACGCCGCCAGCACTTGTCCATTGGTCCCGCAAATGCGGCGGGTGGTGATGGTTCCGAGTTGCATGCTGTTCTGAAGCAGGTAGTAGGGAACCGTGGTTTTGGCGTATACGAGGTTTTGGCCATCCGTCGACCAGGCCGCTTCGGTCACACCATCATCGACCTTTTCGGGAGAACTGTTGGTGGCTTGCAGGATGAGGTAGAGGGCCGGGTGATCGGGTTCTGCCACGGCGAACGCGAGAGTTTGTCCGCTCGGCGAGGGGAACACCGACAGGATCTCGTCCGGGAACCGGGCCAGTAACCTCTCGGCTGACGGGTCAGACGGCAGGACGTTGTGGATATTGAGTTCGTATATGTCGGGGACGAGATCTGTTATGGAGAAGGAATTGGTATCGACAACGGGGACGAGAATCCTGGGGTTGGTTTGCTGCAGATACAGGACGACGGCCCGCGTCAGCCACTCCGCTTTGTACGTATGCCCAACCACGTCGTTCTCCCATTTCTTGTACTCGGCCGATTCGCCGAACTTGGGCCAATCACCGTGATACGCCTGCAGCACCTGCACCATGCTGGCGGCGGCATTCGTCGTCTTCGCGGCGCGGTCGGGGCCGAGCAACCGGGCGTATTCATCCCAACTGGTGGGTTTCACCGCGTGGACGGCAATCACTCGCCGCGAGTCCGGAAGCCAGGCGCGCGCATCGGTTGCTTGGCCAACGATCTTGCCGGTGCGGTCGATCAGGAAGGTGTTGTCGTCGGCTCCTCGCACGAACGCGTGCTCGCCGTCCGGCGCCCAACAGACCCAATCCGTCGGGTCGCAGCCGGCGCAGAGCGCGAGAAGGACGGAGACTGCCATCAGGAATCGTTGTGAGAACCATTTGCCCATATTCATTTCACCATCTCCTTTGCGTCAGCGCCGACGGTGGACGCCGACGCCAGCAGGTACAGCCGTTGGTTCGACCAGAAGGGGAGGGACTCGATCTTGGTCTTGACGAGGGCGTCCAAGCGTGGCGACCGCATCGACGCGTTTTGGATCGATGGCGCGCGTGAGACCGTGTTGTCCTCGCGCCGGAGGTTGGCGCGTAGCGCGACGGCGGTAATGGCCACGCCGATCACAAACGAGGCGGCGAGTGCCAGGGCTCGTTCGGCGCGATGACGCCAGACGAGCCGGTGGATTTGATTGGGCGGCTCGACCGCGAGCACCGGTTGACGAACGGCTCCGGTGGCCAGATGAACCACATCCTGCAACTCCCGGGCCTGTGTCGCTGCGGCTGCGTCGTTGGCCAGATAATCGGCCAGCAGCGCATCGACGTCGGGATCGAGACGCCCCAAGGCGCGGTCCAGTAGCAAACGTTCCATGACATCAGATTTCATTGATTGGTTTCCTCCTGCCGGTTCATGAGATCGCGCAATTGGCGTACGGCATTGTGCAGGCGCGAGCGGACCGTTCCGACCGGGACGCCCAGGACATGGGCGATTTCTTCGTAGGACAATTCCTGTTCCAGCCGCAGCTCGAGTGTGTCACGCAACTCGGTGGACAGGTTTTGGATGGCCTCCCGCATGGCGGCGAGACGATCGTCTTTCTTCTCCGCGGGTTCATACCAGAGTTGTGCAATGGGTTGGGGATCGCGCCGCCGACGGTAGTGGCGGGCCAGCAGGTTACGGGCGATGGCAAACAGCCAGGCGCGGGGCATGGCCACCTTGGCCAGTTGGTCGGGCTGACGAAGGACCTGCAAGAAGGTCTCTTGCAGGAGGTCGCCGGCGGTCGCGGCGTCCGGGCATCGCCTGGCGAGATAATGGTACAGCTCGCTGGCGTGCTGACCGTACAACCGTCCAACCGTATCGGGCTCAGACTGCACCGGTGTGAGATTGTCTCCTCCATCTCCGTAGTTGCAAGCCGAACCCGAAAAGTTCACACGGGATGACGGAATGGTGAATGGTGCGGCGGGGAACTCGCCGCCTCACTGCAACAAGACGTGGAAGTCGCCCAAGGATTGATCGTTGGGACCGCTGGGGTAGAAATGGAATGGCGGCGTTTTGCACGAAGCTCCCGAGATTTGTTGGCCGGTGACGCCAAACGGAAGCCCGTCGTTGTCAGTCATGATGCTGCCGAAGTGCGCACTCCCAACCTGCGACGCGGCGATGTCACTGTTGATGAAGCCGTTGGTGGACGAGCGAATGTTGAGGCTCCCCAGCCGCATGCCGGTGACAAACGTGCCGCCGCCCGAAATCTGATTGGTTGGGTCATTGGGCGTGTAACCGAGGTAGATGGTTGAATCAATCATCTGCGAGGCGGTCACTGCGCCGACGCTGCCGTTGGAGACGACGAGGCTAGTGTTGCTAATCGTACCTGATACCGCCAGCGACCCCAAGGCCGGTTGATTGACGGCCAGGCCCTCGCCGGAAACCGCGATGCTTCCTTCGCAATCGCCTGAAATGCCGGTCTTCTTGTCGCCTTTGATCGACATGGCGCCGATTTGCGGCGCGGTCAGGGTTGATCCGTTGCCAAACCGCGCCGCCTGCAAACTGCCGATTCGGTTGCTGATGTTGATGGCACAGCCATCCATGAGATTGTGGGCGAAGATGGTAGTGCTCCGGTTTTCCGTGTCGCTGGAGGTCACGACGGCGTCGTTGGTGAGGTCGTGGATTCTCAATTGCTTGAGGTAGCCATCCATTTGGATGCCAGCTCCCACCACATCGAAACCTCGGGCGTCGATAAGGCCGCAGTCCGGCCCACCGGTGATCTGGTCGATTTGGGGAAGGGCAGTGGCCGTACGGCTGGCTTTGACTTTCATTGTGATCCGGGTGGCCGCCTCGGTTTCGGAGAGGACGAGATCGAGGGGTTCTTGTTGTAAAACCTGCATGGTTCCAATTGACCGAAGCATCAGGGTAATCACGTCGCCGCCCGAATTGGTGAAGACAATCGTCTGGGGCCGGTCGTTGACGATCGTCACCACGGCGGTATCCTGGTTGGTGAGTGTAGCGCCGACCGGGTTGGATAGAGTCACATTGACGGTCTTGTTGCTTTGGAACGTCGAGAACTTCTGAATGGAAAAACTGAAGCCCTGGCTGGACTGGCCGGGCCCGAAGATCAACGTCCCGTTCGTGCTGAAATAGTCAATGCCACTGCGCGCCGTGCCATCGCTCGTCGCATAATCCACGCTGACTTGCGCCGACGTGTCCCCGCAGCGGATCGCGGTGACCGTGGCCCGGCCGACGTGTTCATGGACACTATAGCTGGCGGCGCTCAACTGGACCAGCGGCGGTTCAGTTGCGCGGATCGTCAGTACGGCCCGGCTCGGACTGCCGAGAGTTGCGCCTCCCGTGGGACTCGAAAGGGCGAGGTTGACGGTCTGGTTGGTTGGGCAGCTGCTCGACGGCGGCGTCAACAGCGGAATGGCCACGGTGTTCGTAACCACGCCATCGGGAAACGCCAGATTTGTCGATATCGCCGTGTAATTGACGCCCGCCTGCGCGCTTCCATCGCTGGTGTTGAAAGTGACGGTGATGGTGCCGTTCGTCCCACCGGTTCGGATGAGCGTGACAATGGCTTCTGTATCCGTGTCGTCAACTGTATAGGCCGACTGGCTAAACGCCACTTGCTGCACCTCGGTGTTGATAATCTGCAAGACAGCCGTCGACGGGCTGCCCAAGACCGCCTCTCCGGACGGATTCGACAGGACCAAATTGACCGTTTGCGTGGATTGCGGTGCTCCTCCACCCAGTATGGTGATGACGAAGGTATTGGTGGTGATGTTATTGGTGGTGATGATGCCGAAATTCGTTACGGCGCTAGGCGTGAAACCCAATGTTACATTGGTGCCCATGGTGCCCACATAATTCACTCCGTCAGTGGCCGTTCCATCGCTGGTGGCAAATTCGACCGAGGCCGTGTCGTCGGTACTGCCCGTAAAGACGACGGTGATCGTGGCGTTCGATTGGTCCGCGTCCACCGTGTATGTGGACTGACCCAAAGCCACCGTGCCCGTTTGACCGTGCGCAATGCTGGAAATGACCATCATCGCAAGCAATGTTATCCCGAGGAAGACGAGTGATCGAGTTGCCCTCGGGAGAGAGCCCGGCGAAATGTTCCCAAATCGTATCCAGTCCGATGATGCGGTGCGACGCAATACGAACCTCATGCCATTCTACATAACGCTTTGGGACGCGAAATGCAACGTCGAGGCGCAGTGGCCGCGTCCCCGTCGGAGATTGGTCAGGTCGAATCGTGTTCGGGCAGGAACAACACGGAGCACACGAGGAACGCGAACACGACGACTGACCCGGGCCATTCCCAGAATCCCACATTCCAGGCAGCGGAGGTTACGATGGTGTGAAGGGCCGGGCCCGACCGCTTCATGAATACGCGGATTACCAGCCACGTCACGGTGATCAAGATTACGGGCAGCGTGAGCAAGTTCCACGAGACCAGGAGGCCGCGTCGATGAAGCACGTTGCCCGGTGCTGCCCGGAAATATCCCTTCGTTCCGCATGCGCTAAACACGACCATCCCCAACCCGAGGCTGATGACTGAGGTGCGCGCCAGTATTTCATGCAGCTTGGGAAGACGCGGAGTTCCGTGTGCCGGGTGCGAGGCGACCAAACCGGCCAGGGTGAGGCACAGGCACCCTCCGAAGAACACGACGGCTCCGACGGTTGCCGCCTTGGGATAAGCGCCGCGCAATCGTCGGCGGATGTAGCCAGCGAAAGGGAGCATCAACACGCCCGAAACAGCGAGGCTGATGGAGGCAACGTAATGGAACTGCGGATTGTTTCGCGGGTACAGCAATTTGGAGATGGAAGTGTAGCGCCAATCGTAAGGCTCCGGGTACAACCAGACAGCCAGACCCAGAATTCCGAAGCATGAGATAAAGATCAACGGGAGCAGGACGAACAGCATGGTTTTCCTCGTGAGCTCGCCGCGGAGGAAGCTGAGGACTTTCGGAAGTATCATCGTGCCGGGAACCGGCTTGGTACGATTGAGATTTACTCTTCTTCAATCGCGGTATCGTAGAACTTGAGGATGTCGCGCCCGTCGGTTTCTTCCATGAACTTCATCGCGGTGCGCGGGTGTTGGTTGAGGTGGCCGGTCACCATGTAGGGGATGGCGAACCCCCACCGCAGCTTCTCGCGCATCGGTTCCACATGATGCTGGATGCAGCGCAGGACCGGACGGAGATTGAACTTGGGATTGTGAAGGAAACTCAACAGCAACTCCATGGGACAGTTGCCGGCTCCCCGCCCCAGACCGGCAACGCTCGCGTCCAGCATGTTGGCGCCGAGAATGATCGCGTCGATCGTGTTGGCGAATGCGAGCTGCATGTTATTGTGCGTGTGAATCCCGATCGTCTTCTTGGCCGGCCTGGCAAACTTGAGGAACTTGTGCATCAGCGCCTGGATCTGTTCCCCGTATAGCGTGCCGAAACTGTCGACGATATAGAGCGTGCCGACCGCCGAATTGCACAGGATCTCCAGGGCGTTGTCGAGCTCCAGGTCGGGAACGGTCGAGACGGCCATGAGGTTGATCGTCGTCTCGTGGCCCTTGTCGCGGGCGTCCTTGATCATATCCAGCGCCGTGGGAATTTGATGGATGTAGGTTGCGACACGCACCATGTCCACGACGGTCTTGCCCTTGGGGAGTATATCGGTATGGTAATCCGTGCGCTCGGCGTCAGCCATCACGGAGATTTTGACCGACGACTTCTTGTCGCCGAGGATTCGCCGCATATCGTCTTCGTCGCAAAATTTCCAGGCGCCAAATTCGTTGCGGCTGGCCAGTTTCTTGGAGGCTTTGTAGCCAATTTCCATGTAATCGACGCCAGCCTCGACATCCGCTTGGTAGACTGCCTTCACAAATTCGTGGTCGAAGTGATGGTTGTTCATCAATCCGCCGTCACGGATTGTGCAATCCATGACCTTGATCTCGGGGCGGTAGCCGATCCAGCCCTTCAGTCCCGTGGCTTGAGTTTCCTTCATCGCAAGAGCTTCCTTCCTCTGGGTATGCGTCATAGTCAGTGGGTTGGATGCTAAACAGGCCGGCGTTCCGATTCAATTCAATAAAACGGGTTCAGGATTGCGGTCTGAGCGATGTCGGTGTTCCTTACAAGGTAACCGGTTACTGTCCACCAAACGGAACACATTGAATGTTTGATAGTTAGACACAGGTACTGGCCTTGAAGCGTCGCAATGGTTTACACTTCCACAGCGACTCGGTCGGCGAGATCGCAGCGTAACCGATCTAAAGTGACGTGTAAGGACCTTATTTGCAGCATGTTGCGAAAAAGAGCTTCAGTGCAGGGAAACAGCCGCCTCCCGCGTGGCACACCGCAAGCTCAACCGACTTACAGTGACGAGGTAAGGGTAAATTCCAAGCGTGAAATCCACGTGAAGGAAAGCCTTTTTTGTCGGTGAATTTTTATTGATGCAGGACATGACGGACGTTGCGTTGACGCTCCGTACAAGGAACGAAGAGAAATTGACGATGCAGTAGAACCGCTGGTTAGCGCACCCCCAGATACGCAGCCGCAGCCCAGAACTCCCTCAGAAGTTGGGGGAGTTTTGGTTTTTTGCCATCTCTGATCTGGTTCTGCGGTCGCATCTGGTTACTGCCACCGTTGGAGACGGAAGATACAAGCCAAGTCGCGCCCCGATCCCGCCAGGGGTGAGCGTACAGCTTGACCCTGACAGGCGATTGAACTAAAACCCACCGAGCAGCATCTAAACAATCGAGGTGATTGAACATGAAGAAGTACCTTGGTTCACTTGCCGTAGCGGTTGTGCTTTTTGTGTTGCCTGCGGTTCCTTTGGCCTACGCATATGGTGGCGGTGGCGGAGGAGGAGGTGGTGGTAGTGGTGGAATGGGAGGTGGTCACGATGGCGGCGGATTCGGCGGAGGGGGATGGCATGGCGGTGGTGGATTCGGTGGCTGGCACGGCGGCGGTGGCCGTGAGTTTCATGGTGGGGGTTGGGGTTGGCACCACGGATACGGATGGGGTTACGGTGGATTCTTCTGGGGAGGCCCGTTCTGGTGGGGGTATCCGTACTACTGGTGGCCGTCGTATGATTACTATGGCTATTACGGTTATCCGCCTGGGTATTATGATTATCCGGCGTATGATTATTACGGTTACGATGGTGCTCCAGCCTACCAGTACGACAATGCTCCACCGGCGCATGCCGAATACGACGGCCGCGATTACCTGACACTCGGCCACGATTCCGGCAAGGCGCTACGGTTAAAGACTGTCTCCCAGGATTGGCTGGTCGAATACATCCGTGCGTATATCATCAACGCCCCGCTCAGTGTGCGTGATGACTTTCGTCGCGGCTTCATTTCCGGCTACGGGGAGGGCGGCGAGGGCGTGTTGAAGAAAGCTGTGCAGGAAGCCCGACGTCCAATGCCGCCACCGCCACACGAAGCCGCGCCGCCCGCGTCTGAATCGAGCAGCTCTCCAAAGCAGCCGTGAAGCCCTGGTTTTTGCCAACCGAGAAAAATCTATTGATTAGCAAGCCCTTCTGGACGCAAAGTCAGGTCTTGACGCACAGCGGTTGAACAGGGAGGCTGGTTGTGCGTCAGTTATCACAGATGGGAAACGTAACCGGGTCAACTGGTGTTACGTCTAAATGATTGTGAGGAGAGTGAAAATGAAACCGAATTATCTAGTTGTTACAATTCTGGCAAGCGGAGTTGTGCTGACGGGGTGCTACACTCCGGAAGGACGGCCAGACAATACAGCCACCGGTGCGCTGGCTGGCGGCGCGATTGGCGCTGGCACGGGCGCGATCATTGGCGGCGCCGCGGCTCACAACGCCGGCGCGGGCGCGCTGATTGGCGCCGCAGTCGGGGCTCTCACGGGCGGCATCATCGGCCATTCCATCGACGAGCAGCAACGAGCCCGCATCCAGCAAGAGGCGCCCGCCACGTGGCAACGTGTGGAACAGGGCCAGCCGCTCGGTCTGGCGGACATTAAGGAATTGGCCAAGGCCGGTGTCAGCGATGAAGTCATCATCAGCCAGATTCGCAATTCGCATTCGGTGTATCAATTGAGCACGGCCGAGATCATTGATCTCAAAGACTCGGGCGTCAGCGAGAGGGTCATCGACTTCATGATCAATACCGCCAGCTTCGGTGGCTACGGCTCGGCTCCGCCGCCTCCGCCCGAGCCGACGACGTCTGTGGAAGCTGTCGAAGTGGCCCAACCTCCACCGCCACCGATTGTCGAGGAATACTACCCGGCCCCCGGCCCGGGCTATATCTGGATCGCGGGCTCGTGGACGTGGTACGGTGGGCGATGGATGTGGGTGAGAGGCCGCTGGGCATGGCCTCCGCATCGTCACGCCGTATGGATCGGTGGGCGCTGGGAGCGCCGCGGCGGCAGCGGGGTGTGGATCGGCGGCCATTGGGGATGATCCCGGGGTCGGCCCGCGTGTCGTCGGCTTGTCGATAACGGGGAGAAAGAGCTTGCTTCGGCATGACCGCTTCTGTACAAGCGACCCAAGGGGGTGGGTTCGCCCGTGAAACGACCTAAAGTGCTGGTTGTTGACGACGATCCGGGAATGCGGGAAGTTCTCGAAAGCATTCTGGTTACCGAAAATGTGGAGGTCTGCACTGCGGTCGACGGCAAAGACGCCGTGCAAAAAACCTTGGCGCTGAATCCCGATTTGATCCTCTTGGATGTCGGCATGCCCAAGCTGAACGGGTTGACGTTCTGCAAGGCGATTCGGGCTGGCACCCAGACTCGAAACATCCCAATCATCATCGTCACGTCCCTCACCGCCCGGGGCCGCCTCGAAGAATGTATGGAAGCCGGCGCGGATGATTTTGTGGGCAAACCGTTTCAGATCGCCGACGTGTTGATTCGCGTCCGCGCCATGCTCAAGACCGCGGATGTCTCCGACCATGTGGAGCGCATCAACCAGTACATCCTCGCCGTCCATGACATGCGCGAACGCGCCGCTGGCGACGTGAAACCCTAGGTAGCGCCGACCGTCTAATTCGGCGCGGGCAAGTTCAACCGTCTTCAACGATTGCCATCGCGCGACGTTGCGGTATGGTGGGGGCGGATGACACAATCGATCCGCGACCGTTATCCGCGACGAATCGAAGTGCCTCGGATGATTCTGGCGTCGTTCGTCTTGCTCCTGATCGCTCTATCGCTGCCCTTGATGGCGGTGGAGAAGATGGTGTTTTGGAAGAATGAGTACTCCGCCATCGCGGGTGTCCACGGCTTGTGAGAACAAGGGCAGTACGCGCTGGCGATCAGTTTGTTTTTCTTTTCGATCGTGTTCCCCGTGTTCAAGTTGGCAATGCTGGGCCTTCTTTGGGGCGTCCGTCTGGCAGAGCAAAAGCGACAAGCCGTGCTTCATGGGCTGGGCATCCTCGGCAAATGGTCGATGCTCGACGTGTTTGTCGTGGCGATCCCGATGGTCCTCGTCAAGCTCGGCCCGTTGGCAAGGCTCCAGCCACAACGGGGCGTGTACCGGTTTGCCGCCACCATTCTCCTGTCCATGATCGCCAGCATGTACGTGGACAGCCCGGCCCGGAAACCGGGCTAAACGATCAGCCTACAAAGGAGCCCCAAAAACATTCGGGAGAGATTACCGGGACCTGACGACCTGGGCCAGCGCGGCGCGCAGCCCGGCGATGGTCACCGGTTTGCCAAGAACGAGATCGATACCCGGCGGCGTTTCTCCGGCGGCTTGCATCATGTTCCCAAAACCGGTCAACAGAATCACCGGCAGGTCGGGCTTGAATTCCTTGATCGCGACGGCCACCTGGTCGCCGCTCAACCCCGGCATGGCGCGATCGAGGATCACAACATCGAACGCAGCCTTCGGCATCTTGTCCAAAGCGTCGCGGCCGTTGGGAGCGGTCTCCACCGTGTGCCCGTCCCCAACCAGATACTCGCGTAGAATCTGGCGCACGATATCCTCATCATCGACCAACAACACCCGCAACGGACGGATATTCTCCGTCGTGGAATCACGGTTGGCGGTCGGCGGCGATTCCTGCGCGGCCGGCAGGGACAGCCGAAACGTCGTGCCCTTGCCGAGGCTGCTGTCGATTGCGATGGAGCCTTGGTGGCGCTGCACGGTGCCGTAGACCATGGACAGCCCCAGACCCGTGCCCCGCTTGCCCTTGGTTGTGAAGAATGGTTCGAGACAGCGTTGGCGCACTTCCTCCGTCATTCCCGTGCCGGTATCGGCAACTTCCATGATGACCCGCGAATTGACGGAACGTGTGCGCACGGTGATCGTGCCCCCTTGCGGCATGGCGTCCACCGCGTTGAAAATGAGGTTGGTAAGCGCTTCCCGCAGATCCGCCTCACTACCGATGACGCTGGGAATCTGTCCGAGATCCATGGCGAATCGAATCCCGACGCCCCTGGCCTCCGCCTGGTTCTTCCACTTCGGTTGCGTCAACGACACGGCTCCCTCGATCAATTTGTTGAGATCAACGGCGCCAAACACTTCGCCCTCCTCGCGCTGGCGATAAAACTCACGCAGCCGGTTGACGACAATCCCCGCGTCCTGCGCTGCAGTATTCATCATCTGCAGGTAGCGTAGCGTCTTCTTCGTGTCGGCCAGGTTCTCGGGGCGATGGCACAATAATTCGGTGAACCCGAGAATGGCGGCGAGGGCGTTGTTGAAGTCGTGGGCGATGCCGCTGGCCATGGTGCCCAGCGCGCGCAACCGCTCCTGCTGAACAACCTGGTCGTGGGCGGCTTGGAGTTCTTTCAGCGCGCGTTCGAGATTCCGCTTGCTCTCCCGCAGTTCGTCCTCCGCCCGACGGTGATGGGTGATGTCTTCGATGCTCCCGACAAAGCCCATCGGCACGGATTCGTCCGAGCGCAGGGGGGCGGCTCGCATGTGTACGAACCGCGTGGTTCCATCAGGATTTTGAATTCGATACTCGTACGAATACTCGCCTGCGCCGGACCGGACGTAATCCAGCCAATGCTGCCAGGCAGCCTCGCGGTCATCCGGGTGAATGCACTTGACCCAACCGTCGTTCTGGCTCTCGATCAGCGAGCAACACAGAATCTGCCGGCTCCGCGGATTGATGTAGGTGACTTGCCCGCGAGTGTCCGTCAGGAAAATGCCCAGGGGCGAACTGGCGCTGAGCGAGCGGAAAAGCTCCTCGCTCTCGCGAAGCGCCCGCTCCGTTTGCTTGCGACCGGTGACGTCCTGTTTGATGGCGATGAAGTTGGTGACCTCGCCCCGCTCGTTGCGCACGGGCGCAATTGTCATCTCCTCATTGTACAAGGTTCCGTCCTTGCGCCGGTTGATCATGTCGCCGCGCCAGACCTGGCCCGAGATCACGGTTTCCCACAGGTTGCGGTAAAAGTCCTGACCGTGCGCTCCGGATTTGAGGATCCGCAGGTTTTTTCCGAGCGCCTCGTCGGCACTGTAGCCGGTCAGTTGCGTGAACGCCGGGTTGGTCCACAAGATTGAGCCGGTGCGGTTCGTGATGACAACGGCATTGGCGGCGGCTTCCAACGCGGTGCTTTGCAGGCGGAGCCGTTCCTCGGCCTGTTTGCGTTCGGTGATGTCCTGGCTTTGGACAATCGCGTGGAGCGGCCGACCGTTGGCGTCTCGCACCAAAGAAACGGACACCGATGCCCAAATAACACGCCCGCATTTGTGGAGATAGCGTTTCTCTAACCGGTACGTGTGAAGCTTGCCAGCCAACAGTTCGGGCAGATGGTCAAGGCACGCTTGGACATCCTCGGGATGCGTAATGTCCCGAAACGTCATGTGTGACAACTCCTCGGCGGTGTATCCGACGAGCTCGCACATCGCCTGGTTGGCCTTGAGCCAGCGACCATCCAGCGCGCCCAACGCCATGCCGATGGGGGCCTGTTCAAACGTGATCGAAAAACGTTCTTCGCTCTGCCGCAACACTTCTTCTGCTTTCTTTTGCTCGGTGATGTCGATCACATGAGCGATGGAATAGCTGGCCTGTCCTCTTGCGTCGCGGATCAACGTGATGCTGATTCTGACCCACGCCACTTGGCCGTCCTTGCGGACGTAACGCTTCTCGTAGCTGCGGATCGTAGGCTTCTCGGCGTGCCATATCTGACGCCTGGCGTCGGCAGACCATTCCCGGTCATCAGGATGCGTGACATCACGTCCTGTCTTAGTGAGCAGTTCCTGCTCTGAGTACCCAAGGAGTTCGCAAAAGGCGGGGTTCACTTGGATAAACCGTCCCTCGGGCGAAGCCCGAACGATACCAGTCGGGGCATCCGTGAAGATCCCACGGAATTTCACTTCGCTCTGCCGCAACACTTCTTCCGCTTCTTTCCGCTCGGTGATGTCGCGCGAGACGACGATGATGCCGTGGACGGCAGGGTCGTGAAGCAGATTTTTACCGATGGCCTCAAAGACGCGCCACGTTCTATCCTTGTGCCGAAATCGGAACTCGCAGCGCCGAACCGTACCGGATTCATTCAAGCTTTCCTGGAAAATGATTTGGATGCCGGCGACGTCGTCCGGATGGATGAACTCGAAGGCGTTGCATCCCACCAACTCGTCGGGTTTGTAACCGAGGACGCCTTCAATCGACGGACTTTCGTAGCGGATCATCCCGTTCGGCTCCAGAATCGTGATGATGTCCGAGGCGTTTTCGATCAAGGAACGGAAATAGGCCTCATCGGGGCAGGGTGCTTCCGCCGCAGGTTGAGTAACGCTGGAACGAGCCACGTTCATCCGTGAGAAATCGCCGCAACTCCCGTGCCATGCGGTATCTGCGCTGTCTCCCGTACCAGAGCGGTCTTGACCCGCACATTTTTGTCTTGTTGCAGGCCGCGCCATAACAGAAATGGCTTCGCAACCGCGCAACGAATTGGCTATTGTCCCGTTGTGATTCGACTTCTGTACACGCTCCTATACACGCTGAGCTTTATCCTCCTCAGCCCGATGTTCCTCTACAAAATGTGGAAACGGGGCAAGTATCGCGAGAATTTCTGGCAACGCTTCGGGTTTTATTCGAACGACCTCCGCCAATGGCTCGCCGACAAGAAAGAACGTCGCTGTTGGATCCAGGCCGTCAGCGTGGGCGAGATCAACGTAGCGCGGCACTTCATCAATGTCCTGCGGCGGAAATTTCCCGACCTGCGCGTCATCGTGACCACGACCACCTCGACCGGCTACACCCAGGCTTACGAACGCCTGCCGCAGGAAGTCGAGTTGCTCTATTTCCCGCAGGATTTTCCGTGGTGCGTCCATCGCGCGTACCGCCTGATTCAACCCGACTTCGTCGTCCTCATCGAATCCGAGTTGTGGCCGAACCATATCTGGAAGGGGGTGGCGCGGGGCGTTCCGCTCTTTCTGGTCAACGGTCGTATGTCACCGCGTTCCGAACGGGGCTACAAGCGGCTGGGGTGGCTATCGCGACGGGTGTTCAGCAAGCTCTCGCTCGTGTGCGCGCAAAGCCACGAGGACGCCGCCAATTTCATCGCGGTCGGCGTGCCGTCCGACCGCGTCCACATGACCGGCAACATGAAATACGACATCTCCATGCCCCACGCCGACGCGCAGACGGTCGATCCGGTCCAATTGCTCAAGCAGATCGAAGTGTCGGCCGCGCAACCGATCCTTGTAGCCGGCAGCACCCATCCCGGTGAAGAGGAAATCCTCTTCGACCTGCTGGCACACCTCCGCCCGAAGTTCTCGCGCCTGTTCCTCGTCCTTGTGCCGCGTCACGTCGAGCGCACCCGCGAAGTCGTCGATCTCGCCAAACGCAAGCAGGTCAAGTTCATCCTCCGATCCGAAATCAACTCGCGCCTCGAACAGACCGCCAAGCCTTACGATTGCCTCATCGTCAACAGCACCGGCGAATTGAAGTGGTTTTACAAGGTCGCCACCGTCATTTTCGTCGGCAAGAGCCTGGTGGGTGAGGGCGGACAGAACATCGTCGAAGCGGCCGCCAGCGGCCATCCCGTCGTGTTCGGGCCCCACATGCAAAACTTCCGCGCCATCGCCCGCGAGTTCGTCGCCCAGGGCGCGTGCGTCCAGGTCCCGGATGCCGACGGACTTTGCCGTGCCGTGGGGGAATTGTTGGAGGACGGCAACCGCCGCCGATCCATCGTTGAGGCCGCTCACCGCGTCATCGAATCCAACGTCGGCGCCACCACCCGCAGCGTCGACCTCATCGCCAAGGCGTTGTTGGAAGGTCAGATCGTGCGCCGCTAGCTGGTCTGCTTCCGTCGAGGCAGAAACCGCCACCGTAACTGCTTCTGGGCCATACAGAACCGGCTGCGTACGCACTCCCGACTTGTTTTCACAAGAAATCCGTTTACATTCGCGCAATTTCTGTTCTAAGTTACGGTGCGCTTGGAGAAAGGTGGCCCCCGAGCAACTTCGGGAAAGCCTCGCACCCGCGAGGCAGGAGGAGACGTACCATGAACAAGGCAGATTTATTGGCGAAGACAAAAACCGAATTATTCAAGATCGCGCAACGGCTTGGGTTGCGAGGTGTGTCCACTCTCAACAAGGAAGAGTTGGCCGACCGAATTCATGTCGCCCAAGAGCGTCCCAAGGGCGTCGCCGCCAAGCGGCCGATGGGAGTCGGTGCCATCGCCCGAAAGGTTGCCGATGCCGTCAAACGCCGTGCCGTTCGCCGGCGCGCCGGAGCCGACGAACCGAAACGGTCAGTCACCAAAGCCGCGGCAGCCGCCAAATCACAGTTGGAACGTCCCTCACGGCGAGCGAAAGCTCCCGTGCCACCCGAGCCGGTTGCGAGCAAAGACAACGGCGCAACCCAGCCGTCCACCGAACTTTCCGCGCACAAATTTGATGTCACACCGGCCCTGCCGCCTCCACGGCAGGTGTTTTCGGAGGAACACTTGGGAGAGTTGCCCGACGCGTACGGCACGGGCCAGCTGTTTCTTACCGCTCGCGATCCGCATTGGCTGTACGCGTACTGGGATTTGAGCTGGCAACAAATGGCTGATTATCGCGGCCAGGCTGCCGATGGTCGTCTGCTGTTGCGCGTGTATGAGAAGAACCACGGCGACCCAATTCAGGTGCTCACCCTTGGCCACGACTCGCGCAATTGGTACATCCCCGTCAACAAGGCGGCCACTACCTACCGTGCCGAACTCGGTTTCTGGCGCCACGACGGACAATTCCATGTCATCAGCCATTCGCGGGAAACAGCCACGCCGCCGGACGCCGTCTCCTCCGACACGACGGCGCGGTTTGTCACCATTCCGATCCACATTTCGTTCCGCGACCTTTTCGGTATTATCCGTGGCCACATGCGCTCCGGTGAAGCGCTGGCCGATGCCCTGCATCGTCTCCAACTCGCCGGCTTCCGATTCCCATTCAAGCTCGGTCTGGAACTCGGCCCATGGACCGCCGAACAAGCCGCCGAATTGGAGCGCATTCTCGGCGGCGATCTCTTCCGCCGCATCCAAATGGGGTCGTTCGAAATCTCGGAGTGGCTGCGCCGCCGCATGCAGGAGGAACTCAGCTCCGGCATGTTCAGCGCGTTCAGCCCCAGCGGCTCCAGTTGGTCGGCGGCACCGCAGAAGGGTTTCTGGTTTGCCGTCAACGCCGAGTTGATCATTTACGGCGCGACCGAGCCCGACGCGACGGTTACCGTCGACGGCAAGCCCATCAAGCTGCGTAGCGATGGCACATTTTCGTTCCACTATTCGTTCCCCGACGGACAGTACAATCTGCCCGTTGTGGCGGTCTCGAAAGCGGGCGACGACAAGCGCGAGGTGCAGTTGACCTTCGAGCGGCAGAGCCGCGCCAGGGGTGGGGTCGGCGCCGTCAAACAGCCATCGCAACTGAAGTCGCCGGCGGCGGCGTGATGCGCGACGGGCCGCGCCCGCGGCAGCAGACTCAGGATTCTCAGCCAACACACAAAGGCGGAAAGGAGTTTTGCCAGTGCCACAAGGTTATGTAGCGCTCATCCTGCACGCGCATCTGCCGTTTGTGCGCCATCCTGAGTACGAGGATTTTCTCGAAGAAGACTGGCTCTACGAGGCCATTACCGAGACCTACATCCCGCTGATCAAGGTGATGGAAGGCCTCGTGCGCGATAACGTGGACTTTCGCCTCACGATGTCGCTGACGCCGCCGTTGTGTTCGATGCTCCTCGATCCGTTGCTGCAGGAACGTTACATCCGCCACGTCACCCGCCTCATTGAGCTGACGGAAAAGGAAATCGACCGCACGAAATGGGATCGCGCGTTCCACGATCTCGCGTGGTTCTACCACAACCGCCTTCAAGAGGCCCGCGCCACGTTCTGCGACGGCTATGGGCGCAACCTCGTCGGCGCGTTCCGCAAGTTTCAGGAGATGGGCAAGCTGGAGATCATTACCTGCGGGGCCACGCACGGGTTCCTGCCGCTGATGGCGGAACATCCCGAAGCCATCCGCGCCCAGATCATGATCGCCCGCGACCATTACCGGCAATGTTTCGGTTGCGATCCGCGCGGCATCTGGCTGCCGGAATGCGCCTACATGCCCGGCCTTGAGAAATTCCTCCAGGAAGCTGAAATCCGCTGGTTCATCATGGATTCGCACGGGATCATGTTCGGCCACCCGCGTCCGCGCTACGGGATTTACGCGCCCGTGTTCACGTCGTCCGGTGTCGCGGCTTTCGGACGCGACGTTGAGTCGTCCAAGCAGGTGTGGAGTTCCGAGGAAGGTTATCCTGGCGATGCGGACTACCGCGATTTCTATCGCGACGTTGGGTTCGATCTCGAGTACGACTACATCAAACCCTACATCCATCCCGACGGCATCCGCTGTTTCACGGGCGTGAAGTACTATCGCATCACGGGCAAGACGCCGAACAAGGAGCCGTACAACCGCCATTGGGCGATGGAGAAGGCCGCGAGCCACGCCGGCAATTTCATGTTCAACCGCGAAAAGCAGGTCCAGCATCTCCACGGCATCATGAAACGCCCGCCGCTGATCATTTCGCCGTACGACGCCGAACTCTACGGTCACTGGTGGTTTGAAGGGCCCGATTTCATCAACTATTTCATGCGCAAGGTGGCGTTCGATCAAAACGTGTTCAAGCTCACCACGCCGACCGAATATCTGCACGATCACTCGACGCAACAAATCACCGAGCCGAGCGCCTCGAGCTGGGGCAACAAGGGGTATTGGGAAGTCTGGCTCGAAGGTTCGAATGCGTGGATTTACCCGCACCTGCACGTCGCCGCGCAACGGATGACCGAGCTCGCCCGCAACTGCAAGAACGGCGACCACCTGACGCAGCGCGCGCTCAAACAGGCCGCCCGCGAACTCCTGCTCGCCCAGTCCAGCGATTGGGCGTTCATCATGAAGACCGGCACGATGGTGCCCTACGCCGTGAAACGGACGAAGGACCACATCCTGCGTTTCACGCGCCTCTACGACCAGATCAAATCCCACCACATCGACGAACCCTGGCTGGCCTCCATCGAGTGGCGCGACAACATCTTCCCCGACGTCAATTACCACTACTACGAGTAGGCCGTTGTAGGCCGCGTGCCCTCACGTGGCGTCCGTCTTGGAGGGTCGCGCTGCGCCGCGTCCGCTTGTCGTTGGTAGGGCGGGCTGGCCCAGCCCGCCGCTGTTGTTCGGCGCCGGTCTCCCACTGCGACCAACGCCAGTGAATATTCTGAAGCCAAAAGGCGTGTCCGGTCGAGGATTTTGGGCTTGGCAGCTTCAATGAAATTGTCTAGTGTGTTGAGGATAAAATTCGTACGAACAAGCAGGCGCTCAAGACACCAGCGGAAATGGACGCCATTGTTGCGCGTTGTTTCCTGCCGTCAGGGCCCCTAACAGATGTTAGGCGTGTCGAACCACGCAACAAGTATGGAGCCGATCTTCTTCATCATCCGGTTGGCAGTGTTTCCTTTCAAATTCGTGCTCTACAGCTTGTTCTGGGTTCCGTTCTTTTTGCTCGGTGCCCTGTGGGGCGTGGTTTCCATTCCGTTCGCCTTCTTCGGCGCGGCAATGCGGAATGACCCAAAATTCCTTGCGGAGCATTTCAAGACGTACTTTAATCTCGACGATTTTCTGAGTATCTATCGCGACATGTTTAGGTGGTTGGTGGAGGGCGGTGAGTCGTGAACGATACGCCTAACAAGTGCGCACCAGCGAACCGTCACTACTCATTGCGCTCCGTGCGGTGGGGCAATTCGAACGTCCCTTTCGCGTTCAACCCGGTCGTCAGCGGCGGTTGTTGAGCTCGGACTTTGGCTCGGAGAATAAAGCATGAATGTGACACGGACCGCTAAGTCGCCTGCGGGTCAGGCCGTCACTTGCAGCATGGACCAGGATGACTATGAGGGAGTACAACTTGATTTTTACATACCTGAAGCGATATGGGATCATCATGCGATTAGAGGTTTCCTTGACCGACTACAGTATCTGGAGTCAGGAGCGACTATTTTCAACGGCCTTCTTGGCGTTTGGCAGGGAGAGCCAGAGTATACGCGGATTTATCGGATGATACGGCGGGCAGATCAAGTAGACTACGTGGGGATGATGAACACTATCAAAGCAGATATTGCTGGCGTTATGGCGGAGCTTTCGACCTCGGATGCAAGTGGCCAGCAGGCTTTCATGTTCACAGAGTCTCGGGTTCTTGTATCGCTGACATCTTTGCTTGGAAAGAGCTAGGCCGCGAGGTTGCGCGATGTAGCCGCGGGCTTCAGCCCGCGTTCGGACCGGTGCCCCGCTTCCGTAATTGTGGCGCATGAAGCCCGCAGGGTTTCGCACCGCTCTGCTCAGCGTGGGTCTCCCGACCACGCCGTTCGCCGCAAACCAAATTGACGTATCAGCGATCCCGGCCTATGCTTCCCACGCGGACGAAGCAGCCTTACGATTTGTCTCTTGCCGCTGCTTTTGTCCCATCACTATTATTCGGGGGAAGGAGGAACAATGCCTGAGAATGATTATGACCTTTACGCGTTTGTTGCGGGCGATGCTCTGAAAGAGGGGCACACCTTTCAGTTGCAGTGCAACTGTGGAGGCACAGCGCCCATGACTCCGCCCTTAAAGACCGAATTTGTGGTGTGCCCCAAGTGCGCTTCCAAGATCAAAGTCTTGGTTATAGCGGGTGATCCTGGTTACATCATCGGCAGGGACGCATCGGGAGAGCCCACCCTTCTGTCTGTTCAAGGCAGCGCCGCCACACCGCCGCATCAATTGCCGCCCGAGGAGCGGCGGCGCATCATTGAGCGCGTCAAGCAGCAGATGCGCAAGCAAGGGAAATGAGAGGCCTATCCATGCCAGTGGGCCGGATCGGCGACTCGCTGCCCGGCGCATCAGTCCCTCAACTCCGCCGTTAGGCGAAACGAAAGCGTGCCCATGAGTAAGAATCCACCAAGTCCCATCAAGCCGAAAGACTGGTACGCGGTGGGCCAGGGTTTTCGTCCGTTTCAGTTCAGCGGCGGCATCGGTGTCCAGATGTTGATAGCCATGGACCTTGGGGCAGACGTGGCCCTTCACGCGGAGGCGGTTCCCAAGCTCCCGGAGGCGTTGACTGCTAAGGATGTTCTCGCTTTCTTGGATACGGTTTTTGAGACGCACGGGCAGCCTCGTGTTGGAGTAGTTGTTTCCCCAAGCGCTTGGCTGTCATCTGAAGAGATGCTGCGGGACCCGGAGATGGAAGCCACATGCAAAGGACTGAGAGAGCTTGGTTGCAAGCTTGCAGGTATGGCCGATATCGAGAAGGAGCACATCCAGTTGGCGCTTCAGCAGCGCGGCCTACGCACCGAGTTCGAGGAGGCGTAGTCGCCTAGAAGCGCGAACATCCAGATCGGCCAGTGGTGGTTCAACTTTATTACAGAGCACCGGATGAAGACACAGCGGGATAGTAAGCCATCGAATGACAAGCGTGGGCATTGGCTTTTCGCTAAGAGAAAGCTTGGTTCCTATCCAGAGCACACTGACCGCGGCGGCAAGTGGTTGATATTCGTGCCATCGGACGCAGTGGATGAAGTATGGCAGAAGATCAAGCTGGCCGTCGAAGAAGGCAAACTGGGGAGTGCCGCCAAAGTTTCCACCGCCAAGCCAAACCCAAACTCCACGGATTCCTCCAAACATGTCATTTGTGTGTATACTTACGACGCCACCGACGAAACGGATGTGCGGCAGATCAGGTCGTCGCTTAGGGACCTCGGAATTACGAGCAAAATACCGTACAAGACTGACGATGCGACACTCCGCGGCAAGTACAGAAAATCTGGCGACAAACGTATCTCCCTTTACTACGAATGAAACTCTCAACTGTCCGTCTCAGCTAACCCTGAAAGCGTTCGCGGTTCGCGGCCATTGAGCTTGGACGTCAGGTAAAAAATGAAACCAGACTGCGCAGCCACTTACGAGCGCGCGAGGCGGTTGGCGAATCAGGCTTTGTGGACTATTGATTTGCAGTGTCGTCGCCTCAACTCCATTGAACCAGAAGACGCCAAGTTCATCCTTCGGAAGTGGAGTGATTTTCATTTTTTGGTTGTAGCGCTTACAAGGTTACGCAGGGCAGGGGAGCTTGCTGCCAAAGTGCCATCGATTGGACCGAACATGCGCGCCGCGTTGAGAACTTTTGATGCTGCCTTGCCACACCTCAAGAAAATGCGAGATGTTGCCGAGCATGTCGATGACTACGCAGTTGATGATGGAAAGGATAAGAGTATCAGTAGAAAGAGTCTCGAGGTCGCGAGTTGCGACGGCGAGACATGGCATTGGCTCGGTTTTGAGATGAACGCAGCCGACGCGATGTCGGCGAGCGTCAGACTCTTCAAAGCTCTGAAGGATTGCGGCCCGTTGATAAGCAAGTCGCCTACGACAACTCTGTAAAACGATTTGGCCGCGCTACCCCAGCGATGCCAGCACGGCTTCGCGAATCTGTTTCAATCGCTTCGCATCGCAGATCTTCTTGCCGTCGGTGCCGGTGAGGAAGAAGACGTCGGCGGCTTCGCCTTCCTCGGTGACGATGATGGCGTGGGCGATGTCCACGTCGCCGGCGGAAATCGCTTCCAAAACGTCGTGCAACAGCCCGACGCGGTCGGAGGCCTGGATCTCCAACACCGTGTAATCGTCCGAGCGCTCGTTGTCCATCACGACCACCGACGCCCTGGCCCCCTTCGCGGGGTCCGCTGCCGATGGTTCGGCGGCATGTTGCATCCACGTTCGCAAGGCCAGCTCGCCGCCTCCATTCGGGCTGACGGCAGCGGTCAGCAAATGTTCCATCTGCTTCAGGCGCGAGACGTCCTGGACGTGCCGGACCTGCTCGTCGCACACCTGGAAAATGTCGAGCACGACGTTGTCCGCCCGGGTGTAGATGTCGGCGCGCACGATGTTGAGTCCCACCGCCGCGAACGATCCGGCGATCTTCGCCAGTAATCCCAGCCGGTCCCACGTGCAGACGACCACTTCGGAAAATCCCCGATCCGGCAGATGCCGCCAGCGGACCACGGGGGGCGCCAGCATCACGTCGCTGCCCGCGAGACCGTCGATAAATTCATGAATGATGTCCAGATGCCAGCGCAGGGTAATCGCGTCCACGCGCGGCCAGTACCGCAACGGCATGCCGACAAAATGAAGTTCGAGTTCTTCCGACCGTATACCCAGGTCCACAGTCATGTGGCCCTCGTACAGACGGCCCCGGTGTGCCTCGGCAAACTGCCGGGCTGCCTTCGGGTTCCGATTCAAGTGCGGAGCCAGCGGCGCATGAGGGACCGACAACGATAGTTTCCCTCGGGATGAAGAAATTGGCGGGACACCTTGCATTTCCATGCCACGCCTTACAGCAACGCGCGTGCTCGATTCTCCGTGATTTGCTCGTGCCGAGGGCGACCCGTGAAACGAAGATGCACAAAACCCCATAAGATCAGGGGGTCTCGCGGTCGCAGCGACCCGTCACAACGCCTGTGAAAAATCTCTCTCACCCCCGCATGCGCCGCATTCGCTGTCGTCATTTGCTCACGCTGGTCAGGTTTTTGGCAGAGTCTCTGGGATTTCGACCTTGCGCGCTCCCGTTGTCGCCGGTAGCTTGTGCGGTTCTCATGTTGACGATTTCGGGAATGACCAAGGCGTTTGGAGCGCGCGTATTGTTTGAGGACGCGTCGCTGCAGGTCAACCGTGGCGACCGCATCGGGTTGGTCGGGCCGAACGGCGCGGGCAAGTCGACCTTGTTCTCGTTGATCCTCGGTCACGATTCGGCGGATACCGGTGAAGTGGCCATCGAACGGAACCGGACACTCGGTCACCTGCCACAGGAGACCGCGCCGGTCGGCGAAGAGACGGTGTTGGAGCTGGCCACGGCGATTACCCCCGAGATGGTGGAGTTGCAGCGTCGACTGAAAGCGTTTGAAGCGGGACGCGACGCGGAGTCGCATGATTTCCATGAAGTACAAGCGCGGTTCGATGCCCTCGGCGGGTACCAACTCGAACCGAAAGCCAAGACGATCCTGCGCGGGTTGGCATTCCGCGAACGCGACTTTGGCCGCCAATTGAAGGCCATGAGCGGCGGGTGGGTGATGCGCGCCTATCTGGCGCGGTTGCTCGTCCAGCAGCCCGATCTGTTGTTGCTGGATGAACCGACGAACCATCTCGACCTCGAAGCCCTGCAGTGGTTTCAGGAATACCTCAGGACTTATCCCGGTGCCGTCCTGTTGATTTCACACGACCGCGAATTCCTGAACCAACTGGTCGGCAGCATCGTGGAGATTCGCCAAAGCCAATTGCTCCGCTATCGCGGCAATTACGACGAGTACCTCGTCCAGCGCGAGGCCCAGTCGGAACAATTGCTTGCCGCCTACAAGAACCAGCAGCGCGACATCCAACGCCTGCAGGAGTTTGCCGACCGGTTCCGGGCGAAAGCCAGCAAAGCCTCCCAGGCCCAGGCGAAACTCAAGCAGATCGAGCGCATGGACAAGATCGAAGCGCCGGTAAACGAAGCGCGCAAGATCAAGTTCCGCTTCCCGCAACCCCAACGCAGCGGGTTGCGCGTCGTCACGCTCAAGGACATCCACCACGCGTACGGCCACACCGTCGTGTACCGCGGGATGAACTTTCACGCCGAGCGCGGCCAACGCATCGTCCTGGTCGGCCCGAACGGCGCGGGCAAGTCCACGTTGCTCAAGCTCCTCGCGGGGGTGCTCGACGTTCAGAAAGGCACGCGCGAGCTGGGGTTGAACGCAAAAGTTGGTTACTACGCGCAGCATCGCGTGGAGATGCTGAATGCCGAGCGCACGGTGTTGCAGGAAGCGCTCGATACCCCGCAGCGAATCTCAGAAGAATTCGCCCGCACCGTGCTCGGTTCCTTCCTGTTTCGTGGCGATGACGTATTCAAGTCGGTCGGCGTGCTCAGCGGCGGCGAGAAGAGTCGGCTGGCGTTGGTCAAGCTCCTGCTCGATCCACCCAACCTGCTGTTGATGGATGAACCGACCACGCACCTCGACATGGCCAGCATCGACGCGTTGATCGGGGCGCTTGGGTCATTCGAGGGCACGCTGATCTTCATCAGCCACGACGTGTATTTCATCCGCCAACTTGCCCGGCGCGTGCTGCACGTGAACAACGGCCACCTCACGCACTATCATGGTGATTACCAGTATTACCTCGATAAGTCGGCCGCCACCGCCGCGCAGGCTGTGGTTCCTGTTGCGCCCGCGGTGGATTCTCCACGGTCGAAGGCTCGTGAACAGAAACGCCTGGAAGCCGAAGCGCGTCAGGCCCTGTCACGCGAGAGACGCGCCCAGGAACAGATCGTGGGCCGTCTCGAAAAAGAGATTGCCCGACTGGAACAGGCGCAGAGGGAACTGGTCGCCGAACTGGAAAGGCCCGAAACCTACGACAAACCGGGCCGCGCGGTGGCGGTGAATCGTGAATTGAGTCACATCACGGAAGACCTCGTCCGCGCTATCGCGGAATGGGAACCAGCCGCCTCGCGCCTCAACGAGTTGAAACCGGCTGCGCCCCCCAGCGTTGCGGCGTCTTGAAGTGCTCGATGACGGGTAGGCAGCGACGCTATTCCCACAGTTTCTGGGGGTATTCGCAACGAGCGATGAGTCCGCGAATACCGGCGGTGATGCGGGGTTTGTCCTCTTGGTAGGTGACGCCGAACCACGATGACGGCGTGCGCAACACTTTCACGCGGGCGACGCCCGTCGCGACCAATTCGTTGACCGTCGTGGGGATGTAACACTCGCTCTTCAATTCCTGACCGTGACGCCGCATGAACTCGTAGAACCGCTCGCGCAGTTGCGCGAACACCAGCGGCGTGAACCCCCAAAAGTTCATCGACACAAGTTCGTCACCGGTCAGGGCGCGGTCACCGGCCAGTGCGCCGCGGCCCTGTTTCTCGACCTTGGGCAATTCGGCGAGCGCCCGCAAATAATCCTGCGCGTCGCATTCGCACACGCCGCGGGACACGCTGCCGTGCTCGGACAGCGTGTTGCGCAGGGTGTACCCGACCATCGAGTAATCGTTGCCGCCCGCGCGCAGGAAGCCACCCATGACCTGGAACGATTCGCGTCCGTAAAAGTCGTCGGCGTTGATCACCGCAAAAGGCTCGTTCAGCGCTTCCTCAGCCTGGAGGATCGCATGGGTCGTGCCCCAGGGTTTCGTCCGTCCCTCGGGGACGGTGAAACCTTGGGGAAGACTGCCAAGTTCCTGGAACACGTAATCGACGGCAATCCGCGTCTCGAACCGGCTGCCAATCGCTTCGCGGAACGGCGCCTCGATGTCGCGGCGAATGATGAACACCAGCCGCGCAAACCCCACCCGCACCGCGTCGTACACCGAATAATCGATGATCGTCTCGCCGTTGGGACCGACCGGATCGATTTGCTTCAAGCCGCCGTAGCGGCTGCCCATGCCCGCGGCCATGACCAGAAGTGTTGGTTGCATTCTCGTCTCAGGATTTGTTCACCACCCGCCTTCCTTACCTGTGATGCCGTGATTTCGTCAAGGAAGACCTTCCGGCCGGAGCGTTATTTGTCGCGGCGTCCGGCGACCGCCGAAAACGGCGCTCATCGAGCGCCGTTACAACGCCGCGCTCGAAAATCGTGGCGGTAACAATAGCGGCGTTGACTTTGGCGGCCAATTCTTTCACCCTTGCAACGGGACTTACCAGCGTACACGCCGAGATCTCATGAGATTCTGGAACCGATCAAGCCCCAGTGGTACCAAGATGGCAATCGTTTGCACGATGCTGGCCCCGATCCTGTCGGGGCTGGCTTTCACCGGCTGTGGCACGCCCCCGCCCACCAATGGCCGCGTCGAAATCTCCTACTGGGAGAAGTGGAGCGGATTTGAAGACGACGCGATGCAGGCCGTCGTCGATGACTTCAATAATTCCCAGAACCGTATCTTCGTACGGAAACTCACGGGGATCGGGGAAATCGAGCGCAAGTTGATGCTCGCCACGGCCGGCGGCGATCCGCCCGATGTCGCGGGAATCTGGCCGGCGACCATTACCGGCTTTTCCGAAAAAGGGGCGCTGACGCCGCTCGACAAGATGATCCAGGAGGCGGGTATCAAGCGCGAGGATTACATTCCCGTGTACTGGGATTTGTGTTCGCACCACGGATTCATGTGGGCGCTGCCCAGCACGCCGACCTCGCTGGCGTTGCACTGGAACAAGAAACTGTTTCGCGAGGCGGGACTTGATCCCGACCGGCCGCCGCACAGCCTGGACGAATTGGAAAGCATGTCCGAGCGGCTCACGATTGTTGAACTCAAGCGCGGGGGCAAGATGGTGCGCGTGCGCTATCCCGACCTGACCGACGCGGAAAAACAAGCCAGGGAATTCAAACTGGTGCAGGTGGGTCACGACCCGCAGCAGCCGGGTTGGTGGATGCCGATGTGGACGTATTGGTTTGGCGGCAAACTGTGGGACGGCCAGCGGCGCATCACGGCGAACAGCCCCGAGATGGTCCAGGCGTTTCACTGGCTCCAATCGCAGTCCGAGAAATACGGCGTCGATAACCGGCGCAGTTTCGGTGCGTCATTCGGGAATTTCCAATCACCGCAGAACCCGTTTTTCTCCGACCAGATCGCCATGACGCTCCAGGGCGTGTGGATGTACAATTTCATCAACAAATACGCGCCGCAAATGGAATGGGGCGCCGCGCCGTTTCCGGCGAAGGACCCTGCGACGTGCCCGCTGGTCACGATCGTGGACGCGGACGTGCTGGCGATTCCGAAAGGCGCGCGGCATCCGCGTGAGGCGTTCGAGTTCATCCGCTACGTCAATCAGCAGAGTCCGATGGAGAAATTGTGCCTCGGCCAGCGCAAGTTCAGCCCGCTAATGAAAGTGAGCGACGAGTTCTACAGGCAACATCCGAACCCGTACATCAAGACGTTTATGGAACTGGCGAAGAGCCCGGACGCGCAGTATGCGCCGCGGTTGTCGGTCTGGGGCGCGTACAACGACGAGATGAACGTGGCCATCGATCGCATCATGGCGTTGAGTGCGACTCCGGAACAGGCACTCGAAACGGTGCAATCGCGGGTGCAGTGGAAACTGGATCGAATGCTGACCCGCTGGGACGTGGTCAAGGACGGGCGCTTCAAAGAGTGGAGCGACTATGACGCGCGGTGACAAACGCAATCTGTGGATCGGGCTGGCATTCATCAGCCCGTGGATTATCGGCTTTCTGGCGTTCACCGTATTTCCCGTGTGCGCGTCCGTCTATTATTCTTTCTGCGACTACGACGTGCTCACGAAACCGGTCTGGGTCGGCTCGCTGAACTATCGGGACATGGTCACGGACACCGTGTTCTGGAAATCGTTGTACAACACGTTGTACTACGCGTTCCTGTCATTGCCGTTCTGCCTGGTAATCGCGCTGTTGATCGCCGTGATGCTCAACCAGGACGTGAAAGGGCGCTCCGTCTTCCGGACGATCTATTTCCTGCCGTCGCTCGTCCCCGTGGTGGCCAGTTCCATGGTCTGGCTCTGGATTCTCAACGGCAACTTCGGCCTGCTCAACCACGGATTGCATGTGCTCGGCCTCAAAGGCCCGCAATGGCTGGCCGATGAGAAATGGACCAAGCCGTCGTTGATTCTCATGGCGATCTGGGGTTGTGGGAACACGATGGTGATCTACCTCGCCGCCCTGCAGGACGTGCCCCGCTCGTTGTACGAGTCCGCCGAAATCGACGGGGCGAATCCGTGGGTGAAATTTCGCCATATCACCGTGCCGATGATCTCGCCGGTCATTTATTTCAACCTTATCATGGGGATCATCGGCTCCCTGCAAGTGTTTGCCCAGGCCTACATCATGCTGGGCGGCGGCGGGCCGAACCGCTCGGCGTTGTTTTACACGGTGTACCTGTACCAGAACGCGTTCGACTACCAACAAATGGGGTACGCGTGCGCGATGGCCTGGATCCTGTTTCTGGTCATTCTGTTGCTGACATGGCTGGCCACGCGCTCGACGCGCCGGCTCATCTATTACGGGGGAGAGTAACTCATGCGACTCGCGCAACGCCTGCTCGTCTACATTCTACTCGTGCTCGGGGCCGTCACCTGCCTGATCCCCCTGGCGTGGATGATCTCCACGGGTCTGAAACCGATCGAGCAAACCATGTCCTCGCCGCCAACGTGGCTCCCGTATCGGCTCTATGTCGAGAAAGACGGCGCGCTCACGGAAATCCAGCAGGCCGACATGGACAAGTATCCGGCTGACAAGATTGTGAAGAAGTTCGCCCCGCGGTGGGAGAATTTCCAGAACGCCATCCATTCCATGAAAATGTTTTGGACGTATCTCAAGAACACGCTGATTCTGTGCGTGCTCACGGTCGTTGGTACCGTGGCGTCGAGTTCCCTCGCGGCGTACGGGTTCGCGCGGATCGATTGGCGCGGACGCGACAAGGTGTTCATGCTGTGCCTGGCGACGATGATGGTGCCGTTCCCCGTGGTGATGGTGCCCATCTATTGCCTGTTCCGCTGGCTGGGCTGGATCGGCACGCTCAAGCCGCTGTGGGTTGGCTCGTTCTTTGCCGGCGCGTTCAACGTGTTCCTGTTGCGGCAGTTCTTCATGACGATTCCCAAAGACCTCTCCGAGGCCGCCCGCATCGATGGCTGCAGCGAATTCCGCATTTTCTGGCAGATCATCCTGCCCCTGTGCCGGCCCGCGCTGATGGTGGTTGCGCTGTTTCAATTCATGTACACGTGGAACGATTTCCTCGGGCCATTGATCTACCTGACCAAACAGGACGACTACACCCTCGCGCTCGGCCTGCAATTGTTCCAGAGTCAACACGGCGGCACGGAATGGCACTACCTGATGGCCGCCAGCACGCTCGTCGCCCTGCCGATCATCATCCTGTTCTTCTTCACCCAAAAGACCTTCATCGAAGGCATCTCGATGACCGGCATCAAGGGATAGCTTCAGCGGGCACATCGTCGGGCGCGCCCGCTCATGGTGAATCCTCGCGATGGACCACCGGGCGCGCCGCCGAAGAAGAAATGAAGTGCGACCAGTCCGTGAGCGTGGCGATTGGCGAGGGGGCCACGTTGACAGAATTGTCCGTAGCGGATGCCTGCAGCCCCGCCGTTCTACCAAAAACGTCAACGTTATCTTTTTGCATCCGTGAGACTTGCTTGCCAAACGACCTTGTCGCATAAAGTGGCGGAATCCGGCACGAGGGATGCACCGTACGACGACGGGAAGTCCTGAATATGAGAGATGAGCAACCGGACTTTGGACGGCTCGGAACTGAAGAACGCCTGCACGGTGGCGCGCGCGACAGCCGCGCATGCGGCACATACGTCGCCCATCGCAACTCCGGCGACAGAACCTGCAATCCGACCGCAGTTCGCGCCCACCGCGTCCCTTCACCCCGAGCCGTCCATGGAGTCCTCCGCCGTCGCACAGGGCGGGCTTCCCGCGTGAACCAATCTCAAGCAAAGGAATGAACTCATGAGCGCGGTGGATCAGCCGACGACAAGGAATGATGAACTACGGGCGGAGGTGCGCAAGAGTTCTTTGGAAGAGGCGCGTCCCGCCATGCTGCCGATCCGCCAGGCGCTGCAAGCCGTCGCAAAAAGTCCGAGTGACGCCGTGAAGCTGCAAGAGCTGTTCGACCGCGTGCAGGCCCTGGGCATCAATCCGATTCTGACAAGGCTCCCGACCATCGCGCGGGTGGTGAACGCCTTCGGGCAGTTATTGCGTCAGTTGGTGGACAAACCGGACTCGATCAACCAATCCGTGCAGCGCACGATGGCGCAGACGGTCGATCTACTTTGCGCGTTGATCGATGGCGATGGTCGCGAAGTGGACCTCGTCACCGCGCGGGTGCTGGCGGTTGACGACCAGCAGATAGCCCTCCGATCGGTCATGAACGCGCTGGAAAAGGCCAACCTGAAGTCGCAGGCGTTGTCCGACCCCGGCGCGGCACTCAGCGTGGCGCAGGAATGGCAGTTTGACCTCATTGTGCTCGACCTCCACATGCCGGTCATGACCGGATTGGAACTGTGCGCGAAGCTACGCGCATTTCCGAACTACAAGAAATCGCCCATTCTATTCGTCACCAGCGCCACGGATTTCCAGCATCGCGCGGAGATCTGTCGCAGTGGCGGCAACGATGTTATTGCGAAGCCTTTTCTCGTTACGGAACTCGGCCTGAAAGCACTCACACTCATCGTGAAGTCAAAAACTGTCGGCGGCTGAAAAGTCGCCGGCCTTCTGCATTCGCATTACTGCCTGGTTCGCACTTCCCAGTTGCTTTGCATCCCGGTAGAATGCCGCGGATGGACTACTCGGCATGACTTCGATCCTTGGCCGCGAACTTCCGCGCGCGCTTCGAATTCTTCTGTTGTGTCTCATGGCGGTCATACCCGTTGGATATGTGCTGAGAAGTTACTCGACAGAAACGGAATTTACCCGCTTGCTGTATTTTGGCTCGGACTTCATTGGGCAGGCGCTGCCGCCCGTGAAGGCGTGTGCGCCGGCGGTGATGTCCAACCGCGGGTATGACGGACAGTTTTATTGTCAGGTTGCGACCGACCCGCTGCTTCGGAATCGTCAGGCATTGCTGGAGGCCCTCGACATCCCCGCATACCGAGCGACGCGGATTTTCCTGCCGTGGCTGGCGTACGTCGGCGGGTTGGGCCGCCCGTGCGCGATCCTCCAGGCGTACGCGTTGTTGAACCTCGGTTTTTGGTTCTTGCTCCTGTTCGGGATGACCTACTTCCTGAAACCGCGGACGATCCAGGATTTTCTGTGCGTATTCGGGGTTGTCATGACGTCGGGCGCGTTATTTTCCCTGCATCGAGCGCTGGTGGATCTGCCCGCGGCGACGTTGGCCTTTTATGCCGCGAGCCTCAGCGGAGGCAACGCAGTGGCGGCGGCGGTCATGATGTTGCTGACCAAGGAGACATACTTCCTCGCGCTGCCGACGGTCTGTTGGCCGACGAGAAACAACACGGGGAAAGTAGCGATCCGGCTCGCGGTTGTGCTCGCTCCGTTGATGGCGTGGTATTTGTACGCGCACCTTCGACTGGGGTTCACCACTATGGATGTGCCGAATACAAGCTGGCCGGGGGTCGGACTTGGCGGCTATCTGATACAAGCGTGGCGCCACTGGTATCCGAGGCGGATGCTCAGTCCGCGATTGACGGCGGAACTGCTGGCGCCAATTTCGCTGATCGCGCAGGCGTGCTACCTGTTGGCCCGCCGCGACACCCGGTCCCCGTATTGGCGGATGGGCATCGGTTTCGTCTTCTCGTATCTGCTGCTCAGTCCCAGCGTGTTTGTGGAACAGCTCTCGTTCACGCGCGACGTGATTCCGCTGGCGGTGGCGTTCAATGTCGCGATGATGAAAGAAGAGGGGTGGCAGTTTGCCGTGTGGTTTCTGGCCGGCAACGTCGGTCTATATTGGGGCTTGCGCGAAACCCTGGTCGCGCTCTTCTGATGGCCGGTCAAAGCCTCTTCGGGAGGGCCACGCTTTCGGATACCGCGGGTTGACGTTTCCTCCACCGGACAGGTAGACTTATTGTCACAGGTTTCCAGAATGACCGAGAATACCGTTACTCCGCCAGCGCGTGCGCCGTGGTTGTTCCTGGCGTTAAACTTCTTCTTGTCGCGGCTGTTTCTCGTCGCGGTGGCTGGCTTGAGTATTTTGATGTTCAAGAAAGGGGATTTCTACACCCCACCAGGTTCGATTCTCGACTGGTTCAAACAATGGGACTCTGGATGGTATCTGGACATCGCGCAGCGCGGCTATACGTATGTACCGGGGAAAGAATGCAGTGTGGTGTTTTTTCCGCTCTACCCGGTTCTGTTGGGGTGGCTTACGTTCGGCGGCGCGGTCGATGGACGGGTGGTCGGTTACCTGATATCCAACGGCAGCTTGTTTTTCGGTATCGTGGTTCTTTGGAAATTGACCGTGCTCGAGATGCGGGACGAATCCTGCGCCAAACACGTCGTGCAGCTTCTGCTATTCAACCCAATGACCGTGTTCTACTCCTCCATCTACACGGAATCGCTATACCTGCTGTGTCTGGTGAGCACGCTGTACTTCGCCCGCACAGAGCGCTGGCTACTGGCCGGTATCTGTGCGTATGCCGCCGCGCTGTCGCGGGTTGTGGGACTGCTGCTCGTGGTCCCCCTGGCGTGTGAGTATTTCCTCCAAAACCATCCTCATCTGACCTGGCGCAAGCCCAACGTCTGGCGCGCGCTGGTATGTTTCGCGGCTCCCGCTTTGGGTTTCTTGACGTACGTCGGGTATCTTGGCCGGGCGTTTGGGGAGCCTCTGGCATTCCTCAAGGCCGAGGCGGTTTGGGGAAGAAAACTGGTGTGGCCCTGGGTGCCGTTTTTTCATCTTCATCGGTACGATCGACCGTACGACATTTGGTTTGTGTGCTTTGCCATCGTCGCCGCCGTGCTGTTTCTCGTCGCCGTGCGATGGCGGTTGCGTCCCACTTATCTTCTGGTTCTGGCCATTTTCACCACGATTTGTCTTTCCAGCAGCCGGTTGGAATCGCTTCCGCGTTACCTGTCGATATTGTTTCCCTTCTATTTTGTCCTCGCGCTGATGACGAAGAAGTGGCCGAATCTGACCGGGCCGCTGTTCATGGTGTTTGGAGGTCTGCAGGTAATGACGACCATCCTGTTCGTCAACGGCTACTGGCTCACCTGAGTGGGCGGGCATTGGCGTGCGCCGTTGGCTGACGCCAGAATTTGCCGGACGGCTGCGGCCACTTCGTCCACCGTGATTGCCCCAAACGATCGCCGCCAATAGCGGTCCTTGGACTCCCAGCGTTTGCGATGAACGGGTTTCGTAACGATGATCGCTTTCTCGGTCAATGGCCGCCAGCGCGTTGGGCCATACAGAGGCGTCGTGCGTCCGAAAATCACGACGACGGGACAACCGACCGCCGCTGCCAAGTGGCTCGGCCCTGTGTCCCTCGTGACCAACACCCGTGCGTGCTTCAACAACCAGCCCAGTTCGGCAAGGTTCGTTTGGCCGGCAAGATCGAGATGGTGTGCTTGCGTAGCGGCAAGGGCATCGGCCACGTCAGTCCCCACGAACACGGGCTGGAGATTCATTTGCTTGTCCAACCAGTCTGCCAGGCGTTGGTAGTATTCGGCCGGCCAACGGGCGACAGGCGAATGGGCCGATGGATTCAATACAGCAAACGGTGTTGACTTCAACGGCCAGGGCAGTTTTGCGTTGAGCGAGACGCAGGCGGACTCGGGAAGATGCACGTTGGGTGTGAAATGGTTTGGAGGCGGCAGGCCGACGAGATTCAAGAGATCGAAATTATACGCCGCTTCGTGTTTCAGGCCTTCGGAGCGACGGTCGGGCAACGAATGCGTGAGATATCGTGTCAAGAGCCACTGCTGATATCCGATGCGAACGGGCACATTCGCGCCGCGGGCGGCTCGATAGCACGCGGCATCGGGGTGGAGATGAACGACGGCGTCGAGCGCCAGCGGCCCGAGTTGCGATGGGTCGGAAAGAAAACCGTCAAGGTCCGGGTGACCCTCCAGCAACGGTCGCATTCGTTCCGCCGCATAGAAGTAGAGCGCACCGGCCGGAAAGAATTGGCGAATCGGCGTGATGCATGAGGTGGAAATAATCACGTCGCCAACGCGGTCAGGTCGGGCGATGAGCAGCCGAGGCGCTTCAGGCAAGGCCAATTTCGCGGAGCAGGTCATTGGTGTAGTCGTCCCAGGAGCGGAAGCTGCGGTGGCAGGCTTCGGCGAACAACCGATCATACAGGGCGGCATTCGTCAGCAACTGTCGCATTCCATCGGCCAGCGATGCGGTGTCGGCGCAGGTCACGGCCAGGCAACCGCCGCTGCTGGAAACCTCGCCGAGGGCTCCGTTGGCACCGCAGATGCAGGGACGCCCGTGCCACAGGCTTTCCAGGATGGGCAGGCCGAAACCTTCGCGCAGTGACGGGTATACCGTGAACGAACAGTCTTGATATATCCGGTGGAGGGCGTGATCGCTAACATGGCGCAGCCATTTCAACTGGCGACGACGTTTCGCCAGACGATCCACTTCGGCGAGAACGGTCGCGCCCCAGTCGGCGGTCATGCGGCCCACCAGAACCAGCTCAAAGTCCAGGCCGTCGGCCCAAAGCGACTCGGCGGCCTCCAGCAACTTGAGGTGGTTCTTGCGGCGCTCCAGCGTGGCCACGCACAGGATGCGGCGTGCCCCGAAGTTGGGGGAAGCATCGGGTCGCGCTTCTCCGAAGTCGGTGGGCCATCCGAGTACCGCGGTCGGAGTGCGCGAAAGGCCCAAGGAGTTCCAGTAATAGCGCAAATCAGCTTCGACTTCGTGGGAGACACAGACGACCTTGTCGAACTTTGCCAGTGCGCGAATATAGCCGGCAAAGTTCGGTAGATGATCCGGGGCCGTCAACTCCGGCAATCGCAAGGCGATGGCGTCGTGAAAGACCGCGTAACATCGGCCGGGGAACCGCGTCGCCGGATGGGTGAACCTTTCGATGCGATTATCCCGGAAAATCTCCGGCACGAACAGGACATCGTCGATCGTCGCCTCGGTTTCCAGGGGCAGCCGTCGCTTTCGGTTGCGCAGATACCGCATGGTCTTGGACCAGGGAAACGGGATCGCGAGCCGTTCGGGTTTGGCACTCGAGGTGCGGTGGTGGGCGAAGGGTTTTGCGAGGAACTGGAGTTCGCACGGGGAAAGGCGACAGTACGAGTCGAGCTTGTGACTCCAAAGAAGCGGGGTCACCTCCGTGCGACGATTGAGCCCCGCGAAAATACCGCGTACCATTCGCTGGACGCCGGTGTTCAGCGGCGATTTACAGGAACTGGAGACATCCAAGTAGAGCACAATTGATTATAGGGGCTTGTACAACCGCGTGGCAAGACGCCCCTTGCGCGTGGGAAAGCGCGGCGACGTCAACCTGTCACTTGCGGAAAAGTCAGTCGGAGGAACGCCTTCCATAGCTTCCATCGGCGGCGCCAAGGTTCCGACATGTGGCTCAGCAAGTAGTTGAGCGCGAGCAGCCGGCGGTCACGATTCGTGCGAGTTTCCAGCACGTGGGACTTCCATTGTTGCAGCAGCCGCGTCGTGTTTTGTGGCGTGAACGTGTGCCGGCCTTCCGAGGAACTGACGTGGTGGTCGATGACACTCTGGTTGGCTACGTAGTGTTGGTACCCCGCCCGGCCAAGTCGCAAGCACAAATCCACATCCTCGCTACCGTTGATGTATTGTCCGTCGAACCCTCCCGCGTTGAGAAAAACAGATCGGCGGACGAGACAACACGCCGCGGTCACGGCTCTCCACCGTGTGTATCCCCGGAACGGACGGGACCGAAAGTCGCAGCCGAAGTGAAGGGGCGTTCCGTCGTCAGCGAAAATAACCCCCAGGTGATCATATCGGCCCGTGCGCGGATTGCGCTGGACGTTGCCGACGAAGCCAGCGTCGGGGAATCGTTGGAACGCACGCAGCATCGGTTCGAGCCAGCCGGGGGACAATACCGTGTCATTATTTAGCAGGCACAGAAGCTCACCTCTGGCGACAGCGGCCGCCGCGTTATTGCTGGCGGCGTAGCCGCGTTGATGATCATTCGCGATGATGCGGAACGGAGGCTCGGCAAGAGCGGCAAGATACTCGCGCGTTCCGTCGGTGCTGTGGTCATCCACCAGGATCACCTCGTGCCGGGAAAGATCGACGGTCTGGCGGAGGCTGTCGAGACAGGCCCGTGTGAGCTGCCATCCATTGAACACAGGTATGACGAAGGAGATGCCCGGGGTGGCGCGCACACGGCTCACGTCGGGGCTTCTGCTGGTTGCCGAAATACAGCTTTGCGCTTGCAAAGGCACAAGCCGTTGGTAACAATCTCGCCCCGTCGTAGCAAGGAGAAATCGCTGTGGCGCCGTATGGAGTATCTTCAATCACTTGAGAATCCGCTAACCAAGCGCACAGGCGCGACCGCGGTGTTGGTGCTGGGGATGCACCGGAGCGGCACGTCCGCGGTCACCCGTGTCTGGAATTTGCTTGGCGCGCAACTCGGCGACAATCTTCTGCCGCCGGCGCCCGATAACGAAACCGGGTTTTGGGAACTGCGCGAGATCCATGAGATTCACGAAACGCTGCTGCTCGCGCTGGGCTCGACGTGGGACGATGAGCGTCGATTGCCCGGTGACTGGTTCAAAACCGCGCCAGCCGAGACGGCCAGGGCACGGATACTCGACGTGCTGCGGCGGGACTTCAACGGCTCGAAGCAGTTTGTGGTCAAGGACCCGCGCATCTGCCGCTTGGTGCCATTGTGGCTTTCCGTCGTTCAGGAGATGGGCGCGCAACCGCGGTTTTTGGTGATCGTGCGAAATCCGCTCGAAGTCGCCGCCTCGCTGGAGAAGCGCGACGGGTTCCCGGCGGCCAAGTCCGTGCTGGTCTGGCTGCGCCACACACTCGACGCGGAACATGACACCCGTGGTTTTCCGCGGGCGTTCGTTTCCTACGAAGGGTTGCTGGCCGACTGGCGGCGGACGATGTCGGTGGCTGCCGACCGCCTCGGGCTGGATGTGACGGCGGAAATCCCGGTGCGTGGAGCGGAGGTCGACGCCTTTTTATCCACGGAGCATCGCCATCAGCAGTTCTCCGAGGAAGCGCTGGCGCTGGACCCCGTGGTGTCGGGTTGGGCGCGCCGGGTGTTTACCGTCTTGCAGCGGATGTGCGAGGCGGATTCGGTCGAATGGGAGCACAAACTGGATGGCATTGCCGCGGAACTGGACAATGCCCAGCAGGTTTATGGCCCGTGGCTGGCGCTGCAACAGGACGAGATTCGGGTGCGTGGGGCACACAGAAGGGGCTTGAGCCGAGAGATGGACGTGACGCGTTCGGAGGCCCCCGTGCAGAGGACGCAGATGCAGGCGGTAACGGATGAGTTATCCTCCGTCCGCAGGTTGATCGCGGATCGGGATGCGCGCGTGGGCGAGTTGACGCGGGAATTGGAGCAGGCGCGGGCCAGAAAGTTGGCGCAAGAGACGCAGGCACGCGCCTTGATCGCGGACCGGGATGCCCGCGCGCGAGAGTTGACGCGGGAATTGGAGCGGGCGCAGGCGAACGCTTCGGCACAGCAATCGCAGATTGAAAGGATGGCGCTGGATGCGGCAGCGGCAGAGGCCAGGGCGACGAAGCACGGGGCTGAACTCGGCGAGCTGAAGGCGGAACTGAAATCTCAGCGGGAACGGCTGGAGACAGTCATGGCCGGGAGTGGCGCCCGGGCCAGGCGAATCGGCGAGTTGGGCGATCTGTTGTATCAGGCACGGCGCGACCAGCGGAATCTTCGCTTGGTGGCGCGACAGCTCCTGCAGGCCAGGAAGTTCATGCACTATGTCGATTCCCCGATTGGGCAACGGGTCGCCAGTTCGGAGTTCTCCCTGGTCGGCTGGTGTTTTGAGATCGGGTCGGCCCAGCGAGTGCAATCCATTCGGGCGCGGGTTGGGAAGCGGTCGTTCCGCGGGGTGTGCGGGCTCTCACGGCCCGATGTCGCCGAGGTTCATGCCGGCCAGGCCTCGCTGGACGCGCTGAAGCTGTCTGGATTTCAGATTGAGGTTGCTCTCCGGCCGGGTCAGCACGAGATCGTGCTGGAAGCGGCGGATGCGCGCGCCCGATGGCGAGTGTTTGGAAAACGTCAGCTAACCGTGTTGCCAGGGGAGATTTCCCAAGCGGTGCTGGCAGAGGCCGAACCGAACGCGGCAGAATTGGAGGAACAGCGGCAGCAAGCCCGGGAGCTTTCCTATCGGCCGCTGATCAGCGTTGTCACGGCGGTCTATAACACCCCGCTGCAGGTGCTGCGCGAGACGATCCAGTCCGTGCTGGATCAAACCTACAACAAATGGGAGTTGTGTCTGGCGGACGGCAACTCTGACAAGCCCGGAGTCCGAGAGGTCTTGAAGGAATTCGAAAAGAACAACCGCCAGGTTCGCGTTGTGTTTCTGGACCGCAACGAAGGCATTGCCAACAACACGAACGCGGCCTTGCGCCTGGCCAAGGGCGAGTTTATCGCGCTCCTGGATCACGACGACGCGCTGGCGCCGTTTGCGCTGTTCGAGATTGTCAAGGCGCTCAATGCCAATCCCGCGCTGGATATGATTTACAGCGACGAGGACAAAGTGGACGGGGAGGGGAATCGTTACGAGCCGTTCTTCAAGCCGGACTGGAGTCCCGACTTGCTGTTTTCCTTCATGTACACAGGCCATCTGAGCGTCTACCGCAAAAAGTTGGTGGATGAGTTGGGGGGCTTTCGCTCGCAATTCGATTTTTCTCAGGACTATGACCTGGCCCTGCGGGTGGTCGAACGCACGAACGCCATCGCCCATATCCACAAGATTCTCTATCACTGGCGGTCGATTCCCGGCTCGGCGGCGGCGGGCGACAAACCCTACGCGCGCGTGACCAACCTCGCAGCCCTGGCGAATTCGGCGCAACGGCGCGGCTACGGCGCCAAGGTGCTGGAATATCCCTTTGCCAATCGCATTAAGTACGCGATCCCCGGCCGTCCGCTGGTCTCGATCATCATTCCGACCGACAGTGAAGCCAACATCGGTTCCTGCCTGGAGCGCTTGCTGCATCAGACGCGCTACGCACACTTGGAAGTCGTGGTCGTGACCAACTCCCGCTTGATCCAGCAATTGCAGCCCCGTTATGCCAACAAACCCAAGGTTCGGTTCGTGCCGTTTGACCACCCGTTCAATTTCTCTGCCAAGTGCAATCTCGGCGCATCGGTCGCAACGGGCCAGTATTTCTTGTTTCTCAACGATGATGTCGAACCCCTGGACGATGGCTGGCTGGAAAACATGCTGGAAGTGTTTCAGCGTTCCGATGTGGGGGCCGTGAGTCCCAAACTGCTGTATGCGGATGGAAGAATCCAGCATGCGGGTTTGGTCACCGGCGTGCGAGGACTGGCGGGAACAGCGTTTCATCAGGAAGCGGCGGATTTCGCCGGCTACTTCAACATGGCCATCTCCATGCGCAACACATCCGCGCTGACAGCCGCCTGTATGCTCGTTCCCAAGAAGCTGTTTGAGCAGGTCGGAGGGTTTGATGCCGAGAACACGCCGATCATGAACTCCGACCTCGATTTGTCATTCAAGCTTCGGGAGAAGGGCTATCTGCTGGTCTATACACCCTTTGCCACGATGCGGCATATCGGGCACGCCTCGTTGGGGAAAGTTCGGCGGGAGCCATCCGCGCCCGATAAAGCGGATATTTACCTGCTGAAGCGGTGGGGAGGATACACGGCCACCGACCCCTACTATACCGAGAACATGCGCAACACGCTGTATAAGGACTCGCCGACCCGGTATCGAATGAGGGCGGTCAACCATTGCGGCGTAAACAAGACCCGTGGCGACATTCTTATGGTCAGCCACGATCTGACGTCCAGTGGAGCTCCGATCACCCTGTCGCGGCTGGCTGTGCATCTACGGGATGCCGGCTACTTTGTTACCGTCGTGTCCCCTGAAAGCGGAGCGTTGTTGTCATATTACGAACAGCACAAGATTCCGGTGGTGATCGATCCGTTGATTCTTTGCATGCCGGCGGCGGTCAGCACGCTGCTGAAGAATTTCGACCTGATCATGCCGAACACCATCCTTGGCGCGGAGGTGGTTCACGCGGCCAAGTCGATGGACAAACCGTGTTTGTGGCTTGTGCATGAGTCCCGATTTGGCCAACAACTGGCGAGCGACGATCCCTCCGTTGCCAGTGCGCTCGGACTGGCCAATGTGGTGGTATTCCCGTCGGATCATACTCGGCAACTTTATCAGCGATTCTGCCGCGGCAACGCTCACCTTGCGCTACACCATGGATTGGGGCCTCGGTCTGAGGCGCATCGCCCCGCTTTGGCAAAGGCCGGAAGCAAACTGATCGTAGTCCAAGTCGGCAGCATGGAGCCGCGAAAAGGGCAGGATTTGTTGCTCAAATCAATTGCGGCGTTGCCGGCGGAGATTGCGGAAAATTGCGAGTTTTATCTTTTGGGGCGGGTATTGGACCATGGGTTCTTTGCCGAACTGCAGCAAGCGGCGCAGGGATGGAACCAAATCCACTTTTTGGGCGAAACATCGCACGAGGAATCGCTCTCGTATATCCAGGCCGCCGACGTCCTCGTGTGTTCGTCGCGTGACGAATCGTGGGGGTTGGTTGTCGTCGAGGCTATGGCCGCGGGCAAGGCGATTGTTTCAACAGCCGTCGGAGCCGTCCCTGAGTTTATCCAACACGAAGTCAGCGGGCTGATCGTGCCGGTGGAAGACCCCGACGCTATGGCCCAAGCGTTGGCGCGGCTTTGGAAAGACCGCCCTCTCAGGGAGAGACTCGGCGAAAATGCCCGTGTCAGATTCCAACAACAAGATCTGACAATTCAGCGGTTCGGACGCGATATCGAGAACCTCATTGCCAAACTGGCGGCGCCCGTTGGCCATACACAAGCGGTTCTCTAACGTGATGGGCGTGGACTCCATCAGCCACCTGCTCATAGACAGCCTCTTAGCGTTGGTCGTCTGCGGCTGGCTGCTGTTGACCGGAATCGGTGCGCTGCGATTGCTAACCAGCCGCTTCCAAGGGTTGCAACTTGTCTGCTACGGGGTCGGCGTCGGCATTCTTGCCAACGGCTTGGTGGGGCTGATCGTCGCCGCAGTCGGATGGCAGCCCAGGCTCGTCGCCGCAGTTCTGTTGAGCGCGTCGACGATTGGGTCGTTGTGGATTTGGTCTCGGCGGCGAATCGTGCAGGAACTCCGCGCCTCATTGGGATGGATGGATCGAACCGCGGTGCTGGCCTGGGTTGCGTTCGCATGTCTCTGCGTCGGCATCACGCACCTGAACATCCAATTTCCACCGGTGCTATTTGACGGCCCATACGTTTTCAAGAACCATCGGCTTCATGTCAAGATTCAGACGATGACCGGTCACCTGCCCGCGGACAACTACATCCCGTACGTGGTCTGTGAATTCCTTCTGCGGGGGATCAGCTTCAAGGCGGAACGACCCTTGTGTCCCGGCCAGGAAGTGTCGAACCGGACAGTGCTCATGGCTCTGGCGGCCGTTCCCTGGCGGGCGGTTGTGGAGCCACCGCCGCGGCAGGAGGGGCCTCTGGGCACATTTGAGTATGTGGGCACACAATGGCCCGACGTGGAGCAGTTGGGCAAGGACAAGTATTTCCGTCAATTCCTCGTCGTGGGGATTGTGCTCAATGCGACCCTGTTGCTGGGGGCTTCGCTGCTGTTTAAGAATCACAGCTCCGACAAGCTTCTCGGAATCGGAATCCTGCTGTTGGTTTCCAATCCGTACGTGATCTCGCAGACGATCTTCACGTGGCCGAAGGCGCTGGCCGCGTTCTTCATCCTTTTGGCTATCGATGCGTTCGTCCGGGAAAAATCTCCCGTTCTTGGCGCATTCTTTCTTGCACTGGCCTATCATTCACATCCATACGCCATCGTCTTTGCCGCTTCGTTTGGCCTGTACCTCATCTGTCAGGCTCTTGGGCGAAGGGCTCTCTGGAAGGATGCCGTTCTCTATATTGTGGTCTTTGCCCTTCTTGTCGCACCGTGGTTCGTTTGGACCAGGGTCGTGCTGAGAATCCCCTCGGAGATGATGCAGCAGAACTTCCAATGGGGAAACAGTCTGGACTCTGTCTGGGTCCGAATTCACAACCTGTACGAGTTGTTCTCGTTCCGGCAACTCGAGGCATTTCCATTTCATCGCGACGAATTCGTACAGACCTCGCTAATCTGTTTTCCGGGCATGGTGGGCATGATATTCGTGCTTCCAGGATACCTCGGCCTGGTAAAGTTCTTTTCCCAGCAGAGGTTCTTGATCTTGTTTGCCGTGTTGGCGCCCACAATCGTGGTCGTCAGCATCTTCGGGTACATCGCCGCCGTGCCTGCTCTGCATGGCATGCAGGCCGTCACCCCCATCTTGATGTTTCTGGCGCTAAAGTTCATGCTCGAGTCTCGTGCACGGCGGATGGTCTGGCTGCTTCTCGTCACGCAGATCGTCATCAACCTGGCCATGCTGGCGGCGCGAGCGGAGGTCCTCGGGATCTTTGGGCCGACCACGGCGACCTCCTGGCTGCACTGATCTTATTCGGCGGAGCGGGCGGAGACCTCGGGGTATTTGGGGCCTGACAGCCTGTCGGAGTCAACTCGACTCTTGTCTTGAATTGCTGCCGGGGCTGTGGTCTCTGACGGGCATGCCAGTGCGATTCATCAATGTCGACCGACACATGCCCCTAGCCTTGGCGCTACCATTGGCGTTTGTCATCTCCAACTGGCAGGACGTCGTCGCGCGTTGGCATTCGACAATGAAGAGGCGTGGATAATCAAGTCAATATGAGGTATCAACATATGAAGCCAGGGAAATTGTTGAAATTGCGCACCGAACCCGGGCTTGGCCCAGAGCGTCGTCGCGTGTTCCCATAGCCATGGGATTTGACATCTATACGACGAGGGAATATCCGCCTTTGGATGCCTGCTGGATTTTCTGGAACCACTTCGAGTATAAGCTAACAACTCCCATTCACGGAGACGACCATGCTGGATGTTAAGTATTTGATACTCGGCGCAGGGCCCAGTGGACTCGCACTGGCCCATACTTTGGCCGACCAAGAGGTGCCGCGCGATCAGCTCGTGGTTGTCGAGAAGGAATCTGTTGCTGGCGGTCTCTGTCGTAGCCAGGAGGTGGATGGGGCCCCTTTGGAGATCGGGGGTGGCCATTTCCTGGATCTGCGGCGTAAAGAGGTGTTGGATTTTCTGTTCCGGTTCCTGCCGGCGACGGAGTGGGAGACCTACCAGCGAGTAGCCAAGATCAACCTGCGAGGTCAAGAGATCGATCATCCGCTCGAATCGAACCTGTGGCAGCTAACCAGGGCAGACCAGGTGGACTACCTGATGAGCATCGCCCAGGCCGGCTGCGTCAGTGGCCAACCCATGCCCGCGTTGTTCAGCGATTGGGTCCGCTGGAAACTGGGCGAACGTTTGGCCCAGGACTACATGCTGCCGTACAACCGGAAGATCTGGTCCATGGATTTGGACCGGTTGGGCACCTACTGGCTCTACAAACTGCCGGACGTTTCGTTTCGGGACACCTTGATGTCGTGCTTGGAGGGAAAGCCCTATGGCGCCCTGCCGGCCCATGGCACTTTTCTGTACCCGAAACGGTATGGCTATGGCGAGGTGTGGCGCCGTATGGGTGAGGCCTTGGGAGATCGTCTAGTAACCGATTGCCCGGTGACAGCCATCGATCTGGCTTCGCGCACGGTCAACGGCCGTTGGCGGGCCGGGACCATCATCAGCACCATTCCCTGGACACTGTGGCCGCGTGTCGCCGCCGTCCCGGCGCCGATCGTTGCGCGCATCGGCGAATTGGTCAATGTGAGCATCGATGTGGATTACCACGCCGAGAACCTGCCCTCCCGGGCTCATTGGATCTACGAGCCGCGGGAAGATCTCGTCCATCACCGTCTCCTGGCCCGTCACAACTTCTGTCATGGCTCGCGTGGCCATTGGACCGAGACCAACGTGGCGCGCAGTGGGCCGGCTGTCGGGTTTCGCCATCGGAATGAATTCGCCTACCCGGTGAACACCTGCAGCAAACGCGAGGCAATGGCTGAAATCCTGACGTGGGCCAAGGGCCATGGCGTTATCGGCGCGGGGCGATGGGGCACTTGGGAGCATATGAATAGCGACGTGGCGGTGGCCGAGGGCATCAAGCTGGGCAAGGCCCTCACCGGCGCGGAAAAAGGAGCGGCAACGTGAAGACATCGCTGTGTCTCCTGGTGTGGAACGAGTTGGAAGGCTGCAAGCTCGACGTGCCGAACCTGCCCCGCGACGCTTTCGACGAGGTGTATGCAGTGGATGGAGGCAGCACGGACGGCACCGTGGCCTATCTGGAATCCCAAGGTATCCCTGTGCACCGACAGCCCAAGAAGGGCCTCAACAACGCCTATATTCATGCCAATACAGTGTCTACGGGCGATGCGGTGGTGGTGTTTTTCCCCAAGGGGACCACGCCCGTTGAGGATCTGCGGAAGTTTCGTCCCCTGTTTGAACAGAGCAATCATCTGATCGTCGCCAGCCGGCAAATTGCTGGTTCGGTGAATGAAGAGGATGGCCACTGGTGGCGCCCTCGCAAATGGGCTGTTTGGTGGCTGGGCTTCCTGGCCATGATCGTCTGGCGGCGGGATGGTTATTGGAATCGTGATGTGCTACACGGCTTCAAGGGGTTCACCCGTGAAGCGTTTGCGCGGATGAAGATTCTTGACCACGGCCTATCCATCGACATTGAAATGGTGGTGCGCTCCTACAAGCTGCGGCTCAAGCGCTGCGAGTTCCCCACTACCGAAATTCCCCGCCCGCACGGCACCAGCCACTTCAAATTCTGGCCTACCGGCAAGCAATTGCTTGCTTACCTGTGGTTCGAGTTGTGCCGCCGTGATTGAGGGATCCTCTCGGATCGAAACGGCAGCCGCCATCCTTGATGTTTCTGGCGTTACAGTTCATGTTCGAGCCTCCCAGATGGCGCTTTCTTTGGCCGCTGCTAATCACGCAGATCGTGATCAACGTGGCCATGCTGGCGGTGCAGGCGGAAACCCTCGGGATCTTTGGGGCCTGACAGCCTGCCCGGGGGCCAGCTCGATTCTTGTCTTGAATTGCTGCCGGGGTTGTGGTCTCTGACGGGCATGCCAGCACGATTTATCCATGTCGACCGACACATGCCCCTGCCGTTAGCGCCCGATTGGCGGCAGGAGGCGCCTGAGGGTTGGCAGAAGCGCATCCACCATTGCAGGTTATGCCAATCAAGCTAGAGAAGACACCGCTTCGCGATGCCGTGGTTCTGAGCCCGGCGGTATTTGAAGACGCACGGGGTTTTTTCACTGAAGCATACCGTGCCGACCTGTTCAAGGAACTCGGGCTGCCGGAGACCTTCCGTCAATGGAATCACTCCCGCTCCGTCAAGAACGTGCTGCGCGGGCTGCATTTCCAGTGGGATCCGCCGATGGCCAAGCTGATGCGGGTGACTCTCGGAGAAGCCTTTCTGGTTGCCGTGGACATCCGTAAGGGCTCGCCGACACTGGGCAGGCATTTCACCATCCTTGCCTCGGCCGAGAACAAGAAAATGGTGTATGCGCCGGCGGGATTCGCGCGCGGATTTTGTGTCTTGTCGGATCACGCGGAAATCCAGTACCTGTGCACGAATGTGTATAACAGCAAAGCCGAGTCGGGAATTCTGTGGAGCGACCCGGCGCTGGCGATCCCGTGGCCGGTGACGAACCCAATCCTGTCGGCGAAAGACGGAACGGCGCAGACGTTGGCCCAGTGGTTGGCCCGTCCCGAGTCGAATTCTTTCACACACTAGATTTCAATTGCGTCGCGGGCGGCGTTCACTTTCCACTTGAGGAAAACTGCAGGTAAAAAGTTATCCATTGCTCGCGGATCTTCTTCAGATCTTCTTCTGTGGCTCGCAAGCGCTGGATGGAACTCTTGATCGAGTCCAGGTCAAGGATATCGCGAACAGCGCAATTCGCTAGAAGATGCGACACGGGACTTGGCTCTTGTATCCGTTGCGGACCACAGTTCTTCTCTTGTGCTAGTCGCTTATAAAACAAAACCTCATGGTGGCGTAACATCACTTCCATCCGGGCCTCGTAATATTGTTGCTTCAACAAGTGCCATTTCTCAGATTCTGAACGTCCTCGGCGGAGAATTGCCGAAACTCTGTCTTCGTAGTGTTCCGGCTTCTTCGCCAAGACGACAAAACTGGCCGCCATACTGCGCATTGCATATTCGCTGTATTGCGATAACAGCGGATTCTTGGAGGACAGGTCCGACTTCATGACTTTCAATACATCCGACAATGACATGCTCAGCAACTTGGCTTTATCGTCCTCTGGCAAATATGACAGGAAACGATCAATTAATGAGGTTACCGACACCAGTGGGGTTGCGCTATCAGGCACGACGGATTGCATCATGATAAAATCGTCTACGATTCCCGATTCCACGGCCAGTGGAGTCATGTTGTAGTAATGACCTGGATAACCGTGGTAGGATTGTATAAATGCGGTGTCGATATAAAAAATCCCTCCAGGTTTCAGAATGCGTTTCACCTCCTTAATTGTCGTGAGTGGATTGTGGATGTGTTCAAAGACGGCGCCCGATTCCACGTAGTCAAAGGTGTTATTCTGGAATGGTAGTTCCTCGGCGTCCGCAACAAGATCGACATGCTCACACGGTAGAACATCCAGTGAGATTACCCGGGGATCGGTCGATGGAACATTCCCCGACCCCAGGTGAAGAACAACTGCATCTCGGCGGTCTATGAATGAAATCACAGAGAAATGGGGAATATTTTGAGACACCTTCTCTGAGGCTGGAACATTCACATGAAATGGCAAGACATGCTTCACCAGGATGGGCTTGCCGTTGATGACTGGATATTCATCGCCGCGCTCGGAAAGCAACCTATCATTCTTCAAGGTCAAAGGGGAATGCGACTTGGGACATCGGAGAAGTGGCAGCATCTTGTTAAGCTTCATGGTCAATCGTTTGCCCTTTAAGCGCTACACTGCCATCCTATCTCGAAATATCAGCCTTCCACCCGAACGTGAGGCCGCTCGAGCCCGGATCGCTGGCACAGTTCACGGTGAACTGCGTCTGATTGATGCCGCTGACCCAGAGCAAGCCGGGTGTGTTAGTCGGTTTGTTGGCCGGCGTCAGTACAATGTCTGACAGCGACGGTCCAGCCCACAGACCATGCGTGACGGCAACACTCGTGCTGCCGCCGGGGATCGTAGCGGTGCCGGAATTGACCGTGACCAAGCCGGTCGATTGGCGCCCAATCAGGAACGCAGAGCCAGGGGCAATGTTTGGCACCACCGGGTTTCCCCTCACCGTCGGCCACTTCCCGCCGTCGACCCGGCCGCTGGTCGGCCCTGCTGGAAAATTGGTGCTGTTAATGACGAGGGTGGCGTTGGTGCTGCTGAATACGGGCGCAGTAATGACAACATCCACCGAGTAGTCAATCTGAATGTCGCGATAACTTGGCGTGATGTAGTTAAAAAACGGACTGGCAATCCGCCACTCCACGTTCGGCCCATTTGTGAAACCAAAGCTGTAGATGCCCGCCTGTGGCCACCCGACAAAGGTATCATGGTCGGACTCGAATTGACGAACGCCACCTGTGCCGACGATCCCATAGTAACCGTTGGTACCGTACGGCCCGTACCAGTTATGAGAGCTTTTGACAAATAAAACGGAGCCGCGAGTTGCGTTCATGCTCAGACCGTCGTAGCCGATCTGGTCAATGATGTTATGGGAGATCTGCACTTCCTGAGCCTGGTAAATCAATAGGCCACTGGCGGGCACACCATTCCTTGTTGTGGCCGCGAGGATGGTATTGCCGTCAACGATAACCCCTTCGTTGTCCAAGTGTGGGCCAACATCGAGGGTCACGCCATTGCCCCTCAGAAAGTAGTTGCCGGAAATCAGCCCGTTGATGAGTTGCTGACAGTAGATG
>Ga0116126_1000085_pt1 | contig 81593 bp, 71 predicted proteins | sample June2015DPH_16_5_FD_89730 | JGI IMG/M metagenome (GOLD analysis project Ga0116126, IMG submission 89730) | Peatland microbial communities from SPRUCE experiment site at the Marcell Experimental Forest, Minnesota, USA - June2015DPH_16_40 | ecosystem: Environmental > Terrestrial > Soil > Wetlands...
CACCGCCGAGTATTCGATGTTGCCGTACGCCACCGCGCCGCGCAAACCCCGCGAAATATCGCGGGGGCGGCTGGAAGGGCGGACGCAGGAGATTCAGCGGCTGGTCGGGCGCGCGTTGCGGTCGGTCACCGACATCGAAAAGCTCGGCGAGCGGACGATCTGGATTGACTGCGACGTGTTGCAGGCCGACGGCGGGACGCGGACGGCATCAATCACAGGCGCGTACGTGGCGGTGATGTTGGCGATGAACAAATTACTGGGCGACGGTGTGCTCAAGGAATGCCCGGTCACCTCCTGCGTGGCAGCGGTCAGCGTGGGGATACTGGATGGGGAGCCGCTGCTGGATCTGTGTTACGCCGAGGACTCGAAGGCAGCGGTGGACATGAATGTGGTGATGACCGATGAAGGCCAGTTCGTCGAGGTCCAGGGGACGGGCGAGGATGCGCCGTTTACGCAGCGGCAGATGACGACGATGCTGAAACTGGCGCGCGAAGGGATCGCGGAATTGATGACGATCCAGAAGAAAGTCTTGCGCTGAAAAACAACGGCGCACGGTTGTGCGTCCCGCGTGAATCTGGCTGGAAGCCGCGGCTCAGGCGATGTACGAGGCCAATTTCCGTTCCAGGTCCTTCTTGCCGGTCATGCCGACAACGGTCTCTTTGACCTGACCGCCTTGGAACAACAGCAGGGTGGGAATTGCCCGGATCCCGAACCGCGTGGCCAACTCCTGATTGTCGTCGACATTGACCTTGGCGACCTTGACCTTGCCGATCTTTTCCTCGGCGAGCTCGTCGAGCAACGGCGCGAGCATCTTGCACGGGCCGCACCATTCCGCCCAGAAATCGACCAGCACGGGCGTGGTCGATTTGGCGACTTCCTGTTCGAAGTTGCCGGTCGAGATTGTCACAACATGCGGGCTTGCCATGAAATTACTCCAATTACGTTCCAGCTTTTAAGATGCGAGCCGAGCGCGGTTCGATTCGGTCGAATCAACCAAAGGCGATGTAGGCCAGGTAGCATGCCACCGCAACCGATAGAACGAGCGCCACGACGGACAACATGCTTTCCGCCGCACTGGGCGGACCACCGGCAGCCACAGGCCTCGGGGCGGGCTTGCCACCCTTGCCGGCGGGACCTGCCGCTGATGCAGGGGCTACGGCTTCGGCAGCGGGAGGCGCTTCATGCTGCAATTTGATCGACGGACGAGCGGCTTCCGCGGTGATCGGTTTGGCGGCAACAACCTGAACGCGCGAGGTGTCCTTCTTCGGCTTGGGCGCCTCGGTTGGACGAGCCATGACCGCCGTTTCTTTCTTGGCTTCCTCTTCGGGAACGACGGGAGTGCCCGGAGGCTTCGGCTTGGCCGTAGGCGATGGAGCGCCGGAACCCGGCCCGCCACGCCCGGTCAACCCCGGGGGCAAATTGATGCGGACGGTGTCTTTCTTTGACTCTTCTGCGGGTCTATTTGGGTCGAGATTTTCGTCAGCCATGGGTTAAATCCTCCGACAACTTGGCTAAACATACGCGTCCAACCGCGCCACTGTCAACCGGTTTCTCCCTTGGGAAATGGCAACGCCCTGAAGAGGACCGGCGAGCCACAGATTGCCGCGAAAGCAGGGCCGCGGCGTTTGCGACCCGGGCACGACATGGTCGCGTTTGTCGCACACGACAGCGGCGTCTTCACTCCGTTTCGGCTCCGAAGACTCGGCTCCGTCCGACTCGGCTTACACGGATGGCCGCGTGACGCTCGTGCGAGCGAACGCGGGCTTCGCCGCGGATATTTACTGCCCTTCGACTTCGCTCAGGGCAAGCGAAGGCCGGGGTGGGGAAGGCGCTGACTGGCGGATTGGTGAATGGTGAAGCGGTGAGGCCCCGCAGTCTGGCATCTTTCATGTCTTTCATGTGCCTTTCGAAGCCAATGTACGCGTCCGCTTGCGCCGTCAGAGCCGAAAACGAACCCAATTCCGGCAAACGAAGCCAAGTGACAAATTGGCGCACTCGGTCTCTTAACCACTTGTCCCTCAAGCCAATCCACAACCGCACCCACTCCAAAACATTGGCTTCGTTTGGCAGAATCAAGGGTTTTGGGAAACCCCGGAAAGCCGAGTCGGACGAGACGCCGCTGTCGTATGCGGCAATTGGCTTCGTTTGGCAGATTTAACATTTCGGGCGGGCCAGTCCTCTCCATCATCCCCTGACCCGGACGCCAAACCCTATTTCAAAGAACAACGTCCAGATAATATCGTATCACGATAATCAAGTCAACCACTTTCTGTCTTCCGAATTCCGCCCCCCGCCATCGCCCGTGTAGCGTCCGCTGTCCACAGCGGAGTCCCGCTCCCCCCTTTGAACATTGCCTCTCACGTTGAATAGGCGTCCCGCCTGTTATCATCCGCCCCCCCCCTTGAATTTTCCGCGTCGAACGCGCGTCCCGCCCGCTCGTTGTGCGCCGGTCTCCCTCATCCCTCATCCTTCCGCCTTCATCCTTGGACTACCTCCCTGCCGCCTCGCCCACCCGCCGCTGAGTTTAGTTCGCGACAAGTCGCATCCCGCTCACAGTTGGTACCATCATGAGCGGGATGCGAGATGTTTTCCCGCTGGTGACTAACGGTAGGCAGCTTGCCTAACCGCCGCCAATCCTGCCCACGCGAGCGTCGATCCCTCAGCAACAATCACGCTGAATGAACTCCATACTGTAGCTGCGGCTCGTTGAGCAGCGTCGCGAACGCCCGTCGCAGAGTAATTTCCTTCACAGAAATACTCAGCAGTTGGTAGATGGTATTCTACACCATCATCACCTTTAATCGTGCGCGCAAAACCCGCGCTTTCCATCGCGGAATGAAGCGACTCGTAGTCATCAGGACCCGCCCGATGCAATTCAACGCGAACAAGATATTTTGCCATGTCCAATCACCCCCTTTCTCGTCTACTGGATGCTTTTCCAAAAATCCGTCCCGCCCTGATCTTGTGAAACAGATTGGATCCGCCATTCTTCGCTTCCTTTCGGGGCGGAATTGCGCGTCGTCTAACGAACTTTCTGACGTCAAAAAGCAGATCACCGGTCTCCTCCGGTGGATGATGTCTGCAGGTTCTACCCTGGTACAGGTTCATTCGCTCATTCGGCGTGACGGTGCCGCGATTGCCATCGTAATCGAGGTAGATAAACTGCGGCATTTTCCTGAACCAAGGCGTCAGAAGTTGAACTATGATCCCAACAGCTGTGGAGGCGAGAACCCCGTTCGACCACACAACCTGCGGACGGGCGCCCGCCGCTCCATACCTGTTAGCTTCGGCGGCCAAGCGCTCATCCGTTATGAGTCCGGCGCATCGGAGGCAAGGCCCTCCTGGCATCGAGAGGACCACTTGCCCTGCGATTAGGAACTCGCCGTTACCCAAGTCATGGACATCCATCCCCATGTCGATGTAGGGAATGAGGTATCTGCGAGCGAAGCGCTCGAGTTGTTCACGTTGAACGAATGAATCGAGTGAACCCACGATAATGTCGCAGGCCTTCAGGTCGGCCGTCGCGTTGTGCCAGGTGTCGGTCACAGTGGCAGTCCGAGGCCGCTCCATCAGTCCCCGAATTTGCCGTTCGGCAATCGCTGTTTTTTTTACCTCGTTCTTGAGGTCAGCCAGCCGACCGCCGATCAACCTGTTTGTGTTCGTCTCGGTGATGTGGTCAGGATCAACCAGCACGTATCCGCCAATCCCGAGGTGAGCAGTCTGCTGCGCCACATGGGAGCCGCCGCCGCCGAGCCCGACCAGCCCGAGCATTGCCCCAAAAAGCCTTTCTTCGCTGTCCGAACCCAAAAAGCTCTGGCGGTCGAAACGGCTCATAAGGGACTCCACTCTTTGAGGGGCACGCCTACCTCCGAAAAACGGGTGATCACATCATACGGCCTATCCTCACTGAGCCAAATGTGTCCGTAGGCAAATACATCACTCAAGACCAGCGCACCGTGCGGACACTGAGGAGCAACGTGGAAAAAATTTGGGACGAACTTCGCTTGTTCCCTTAAATCGAGTCCGCTGAAGCGCGGGTGACCACGCCCCGGATGAGCGTGCACATGGAAAATGGCCACCCCGTCCGACATCGCCCATTGAAGCGCCTTCCGAATGGCCTCAGGGCCCATCATCGCCCCGACGGAAGGATCGTGAAGGTAATCCCCATCCGCCACTGCCCGATAGCTCCGCACAAGCACCCAGAGATCGTTGGCCCTGGATGACAAACCCGCCGCGAGAAACCCAACGCGCTCATACGCGAACGGGTGAGGGCGGGCCAGATCGAGCCTGACCGTATGCAGCAGGTGCCTCGTGATCCTAAGCTGAACGTTCACGCCACGGCCCTCAGGTGTGCGTACAGCATGCTCGTCCACGGTTGTTCTCCGCCGACATTATTCCAAGACGGAGCCCACCACGTCCGGCCTAGGACAGTGTGAGCCGTCCAATTCCTGCTTTGCCCAACGCCCTCCAGTTTGCGCTCGAAGAAGAGGCGCGTGGTGTACCCACTGTGACTGGAGGGGTAAAGTAGCAGAGTCATCTGCTGGGTATTTGCCCCCGCGCGGAACTTGACCTCAGGCAACAGCACCACCGGCGTACCGCCCTCTTGGTGAAAGGACGCGCCGGGGTGCATCGCCTGAAGCACGGCGAATTCGACGGCGGCATCCACTACGACGATCCCCCGCCGGGCGACTGGCTGAAAAATTCCATCCTACGCTTCACGCGGATCTTTTCGCCGGGTTTCAGCGTCACCAATTCACCGTCACGTGTTTTCAGGTCCAGCAGGTACCCGGCCTTGATTGGGAACTTTGCCATTAGCTCCTCGGTCGTGTACACCCCGCGGGGTATTTCGTAGGGCTGCCTGTCGAAGTACACCTCGACCAAGTGTCTTCGCTCGGGAGCGCCGCTGTGAAAATGCTCGTCCTCTTTAAGGTGGACCCCCTCGGGACCGTTCGGCACGGCCTCATCCTCTCGGTCGCCTTCCACTTCCCGATACAGCTCGTGCCCGTGTCGCACCTTCCCAAGCAGGTACAACGCCTCCCCTGTCGTTTGGTTGGGCGACTGGTGCGGCTTTTCATCGATGTGAATTCGCACTTGCTTAAGTACAGCCTCTTCTTTTGTCTGCATATGGTCTCCTCTCTTGAATTTCTTGCGCCTACTTACCCTGGGCAAATACCAACAACCGCCATTCGATTCTCCCCTGCCCCGGAGTATGTTGGTGATGGTTTTGTGGTGGCAGGGGACTGCCCTTCTCCGACACAACCTCGTGACCGCAATTCTCGCACCGATAGACACCGGAGTCGGGCGTTGTCGCGCCGGGGTTGTGAAGCGCGTCGAACGCTTCGTGATCAGATCTTTTCACCCACTTGTCGTATTTGTAGAGTGCCATGCTGGTTCTCCATTCCTCTTTACGCCGGTTCTGTTTAGCAGCATACCAACATACTATATACCAGTTTACAGAACCAGTCAAGCATCCGGAACCTGATCGAAGTTCTGGTTTGACATAAAGAACTAACACTCGCATATTTGCGCAGGATGGATCTCGGTAAGAAAATCAGGGTTTTACGGCTGGGGAAGGGCCTCACCCTGCCAGAGCTGGCCGAAAAGGCGAAAGTCTCCAAAGGATTTCTTTTCCAGATTGAGACCGACGAGAAAACGAATCCTTCGTTGGACACGCTTCACAAACTCGCGTCGACGCTCGACGTAACCCTCGCGGAACTCCTTGAAAAAGAGTCCGTAAAGGCGAAGCGGCTGGTACCCGCAGAAATAGAAGAGACTCTTAAGGAGTTCCTGAGTGATGCCCACAAAGCGGGGCAAATCATTCCCGAGGAAACGCTCCAGGCACTTTACGTTCTTCAACACCGCAAAGGCAGAGCCCCAAAAACGAAAGAAGACTGGCGTTACCTCTACGAAACCATCGAACGCGTATTCAAAGGCAAGTGACCCCACCAGCCGAGCGCAGATACTTCAAAGGGCGTACACGTGTATGGTCCCATAAGTCTGTAATTGAGCTAATGCGCCTCGCGGAGGAGAGAGAAGAGCCCGAAGAAGTGATCATCCGCTTGGCCCGCACCCTAGTCGACGAGGCGATTGCCGAGGGCTGGTCAGGCCCACCGTTCGATCCAACAGTGCTCGCAAGCTTCCGCGGGATTTCGGTCGAACCGGCAGCCTCTGACATCCGCTCGGACGCCCGTATATTCCCGCTCCCGTCGGGTAAGCTACAGATCGAGTACGATCCCTCAAAGCCGCAATCAAGGATCAACTTCTCAGTTTGCCACGAGATTGCGCACACATTCTTCCCCGACGCGTACGAGACCTCCCGCCATCGACGAAAACAGCAGTTCCAAGACGCGGAGCATTTGCAGCTCGAATGGCTCTGTGACATGGGAGCTGCCGAGCTCCTGATGCCGCACGTCTCCTTCGCCGTGGATCTTGCCCTCCGGGGAACATCGCTACAGGCGGTCCGCGAACTTCGTGACCTATACGCAGCCTCTAGCGAAGCCGTTCTCATTCGGGTGTCACAACTGAGCAAAGAGCCATGCGCAGTAGTTTTTCTCTGCGAGAAATTTAAGCCAGCCGAACTGAAGGCAAGCCAGACCGCGGAGTTAAATTTGGGACTGCCTCCCATCGCGCCAAAATTGAGAGTCGACTACGTTCGAGCGGCAAGCGGCTTTAGCGTCTTCATCCCGCAGGACAAATCAGTTCCGAGAGACTCGGTCACCTACTCGTGTCTCGTCACAAACGAGATTGCAGAGGGAACGGAGGCGTGGGACATACCGGGCTTTGGCAAATGGAGGGTTCAGGCCGTGGCACTTCCGAACATCGCCGAATACCCAAGACGACGTGTCGCCGCACTAGTTCTCCCGGGACCGGTCGGGTAGGCGACGAGCTGGTCAGCGCTTTCCAGTTTTCACAGCAGCCAGCGAGCAGCCCCCGCCAACCGACGCCCCTGCCGCCCGCCTACTGGCTCCTGAATTCTGGCTCCTGACTCCTGCCGCTTTCTGCCCCAGCCCATCGCCCATCAGCCATTAACCATCGGTTGCTTCGTATCTACTCCCCCACCACCAACCGATACCCGATTCCCGGCTCGGTCTGGATCAACTTGCCGCTGCCGGGCGTCTCCAGCTTCTTTCGCAAATGCGTGATGTACACCCGCAGATACTGCGACTGGCTTTCGGCGTTCGGGCCCCACACCGACCGCAACAGTTGCGCGTGCATGACCACCTTGCCCGCGTGCCGCACCAGCTCCCGCAGCAGCGCGTACTCCGTCGCCGTCAGATGCACTTCCTTGCCCTTCAACGTCACCGCCCGCGACGCCAGGTCCACCTGCAGATCGCCGTTCACAAACACCGGCTCTTCCTGCGCCTCGGGCGCCCGCCGTTGCACCGCCCGCAACCGCGCCAGCAACTCCGCCGTGCCGAACGGCTTCGTCAGGTAATCGTCCGCCCCGTTGTCCAGCGCCGCCACCTTGTCCGCCTCGCGGTCGCGCACCGACAGCACCAGCACCGGCGTCTTGCTCCATTCCCGCAACCGCTTCAATACCGCCACGCCGTCCATGTCCGGCAATCCCAGGTCGAGAATGATCACATCGGGCCGACGCGCCGCCGCCGCCTGCAAACCGAGTTCGCCGTTCTCGGCCTCATAAATCTGGTAGCCCTGCGGTTCCAGCGTCAGCCGCAGCAATCGCCGAATGGGTGCCTCGTCATCGATCACCAAAATGCTCCGCTCCGCGCTCATGCTGGTTTCTCCCCCGTTTCCACGGGAATGCGGACCGTAAACACCGCGCCGCCCGCGGGGTCGTTCCCGGCCTCGATCTTCCCCCGATGCGCCCCGACGATCCCCTGCACGATCGACAACCCCAACCCGGTGCCGCCCGGCCGTGAGCCTGCCCCCCGATAAAATTTCCCAAACACCTTCTTGTCCTCGCCGGGCGCCAGTCCCACCCCATGATCGCGGATGCGCAACACCAGTGTGCCGCCGTCGAATTGCGCCGATACGTCGATCCGCGAGCCGGCCGGACTGTGTTCCGCGGCGTTGACCAGCAAATTGCACAGGGCCTGCTCCATCAAACCGAAATCCAGCCGCACCAGCGGCAGGCTGTCCGGCAGCGTCAGCCGCACGCGCTCCCGCGACACCTCGTTCTCGACCTGGCTCACCGCCGACTCCAACAACTCACGCACTTCGCCCAGTTCAACGTTGAGCGGCAACCGCCCCGACTCGATCCGTGTCATATCCAGCAGGTTGGACACAATCCGATCCAACCGCCGGTTCGCGGCTTTGATTTCGTCCAGGAACGTCTGGCTCAGCGGCAGCCCGCTGTCCTTCAACTGCGTGTCGAGTCCTTCCGTGGCCGCGCCAATCACCGCCAGCGGCGTCTTTAATTCGTGCGAGACCGAATCCAGCAGCGTGTGATACAGCCGTTCCGATTCCTCCACCATCCGCGCCTGCTGCGCCGCCTCAATCGCGCGATAGCTCTCGATCATCACCGCGATCTGTCCCGCAAATGTTTCCAGCAAATCGTTGTCATCCAGCGTCCACGTGTCGCGCTCCTCGAACCACACGCCCAATACACCCTGACGGTTCTTCGAGGTCTGCAGCGGCAGATACAGCGCATCCGCGTCCGGCAACGTGTCGGTGAACCTCCCGGCCGCCTGCCCGCGCTCGAACGCCCACGCCGCTACCGCGCGCGCTTTCGCGTCGGGAGAAAACGTGCTGGTCGGGTGTGGCTCGTCATCGAGCCGCCCATCCGCCGTGGCCAGTAACACCGCCGTGCGCGTCCGAAACAGCGCGTCCACTTCCTTCACCGCCCGCGCCAAACCGTCTTCCAGTGACGCGCTCGCCGTCACGCTCTCCAGCAGCCGATTCAGCGCCGACGCCCGATGCTCCCGCCGGCGTTCCGCCGCTTCGCGGGCGCGCAATTGATGGGTCGTGTGCCCCATCGCCAGCGCCACGATAAAGAACATGATGAACATCATCACGTCATGCGGCGACCGGATCGTAAATGTGTAGACGGGAGGAATGAACAGATAATCCCACGCCACCGCGCTGAACGCCGCCGCCAACAGCACCGCCCACCGATTCAGCCGCATCGCCACCACCACCACGCCCAACAGATACACCAGCGACACGGCCACGTATCCCACCAGCTCCTTCAACAGCCACGACACGGCCGTGGCGAGCACCACCACGCCCACGCCCACCGCGCAGTCCTGCAGCAGGTTGGTTCCCACCCAGTTCGACCAGGGCCGCCGCGCCCGCTTGCCCCCGCCTTGCACCCCGCTCACGACGTGCACGTCAATGTCGCCGCCGCGCTGGATCACTCGCGCGGCCAACGACCCGCCTTTGAGCAACTCCAGGAACCGGTTGCCGATGGGCTTGCCGACCACCATCTGGGTCACGCCCTGTTCGCGGGCGGCCTCCAACAGCGCATCGGCAACATCGTCGCCGGTCGTCATCACCACCTCCGCGCCCAATTGCCGCGCCAGCGAAAGGTTTTTCGTCAGCCGCCGCTTCTCCTCCTCGCTCAGCGCCGCCGACGTCTCCACGTACACCGCCACCCACGGCGCATCCATCGCCGCCGCGATTCGCCGCGTCCAGCGAATCAATTGGCCGGAATACGGACTGGGCCCGACGCCGACCCCCAACCGCTGACCCGATTTCCACAGCGCGTGAATGCGCTTGGCCCGCATGACGTCGCGCAGCTCCTGGTCCACATGTTCGGTGGTCGCCCGCAGCGCCATCTCGCGCAGCGCCGTCAGCGTCTCTTCGCGGAAAAAATTCTCCGACGCCGTCGCCGCGCGGTCGCCTATGTACACTTTGCCTTCGGCCAGACGTTTGCGCAGTTGCTCGGGCGTCAGGTCGATCAGCTCGATCTCGTCGGCCTGGTCGAGCACGGAATCCGGCACCGCCTCGCGCACCGCCACGCCGGAGATCTGCTGCACCACGTCCACGCGGCTTTCGAGGTGCTGAACGTTGAGCGTGCTGTAGACATCGATGCCCGCATCCAGCAGTTCGAGCACGTCCTGATAGCGTTTCGGGTGCCGGCTGCCCGGCGCGTTGGTATGCGCCAGTTCATCCACCAGCACGAGTTGGGGACGCCGCCCGAGGACGGCGTCGATGTCCATTTCCTGCAACGTGACGCCCCGGTACTCGATCTGTTTGCGCGGAATGACCGGCAGGTCCTTCACCAGCACTTCGGTTTCGGCGCGTCCATGCGTCTCGACGATCCCGATCACGACATCCACGCCTTCGGCCCTGCGCGCGCGCGCCGCCTCCAGCATCGAATACGTCTTGCCGACGCCGGGGCACATGCCGAAAAAGATTTTGAGTTGCCCGCGCTTGGCAGCGCGTTCCTCGCGCTGGATTTCCGCGAGCAACGCATCCGGGTCGGGCCGCCGTGGCTCGGTCATGGCGCTAGTGTAGCCAATCCAGCGGCGGATTCAGCAACAAAACACGCAGCCATCACTTGGGCCAATGCCTGTGTTACGGAATCGGTTTAAGACGGCGGCGCCTTCTTCGCGTTGAGTTCATCGAGCGCCACGTTCAACCGCAGCACGTTCACCCGCGGTTCCCCAAAGATGCCCCACTGCGGCGGCTCGACAAATCTCTCGAGCAACGCTTTGATCTGGTTCTCCGTGATGCCGCGCGCCGCGGCGACGCGGGCGACTTGCAACCGCGCCGCCTCGGGGCTGATGTGCGGATCAAGCCCGCTGCCGGAGGCGAACACCATGTCCGCCGGCACCGGCGCGTCCGCCGGCAGTTTGTTGCCGGTGCGGAATGCGGCTGCGTTGGCCGTCACGTTGGATTGCAGGGCCTGGCTGGTCGGGCCGAGGTTGCTCGCCCCCGAGGGCACGGTCGCGTAACTGCCTGTTGATGGGCGCGGCCAGAAGTATTTGTCGCCGGTAAACTGCTGGGCCAACAACTCGGAACCGACCACCTTGCCGTTGCGCTCGATGAGACTGCCGTTCGCTTGCCTGTGAAACAGCACCTGCGCAAGGCCGGTCATGACCAGTGGATAGGCCACTCCCGCGATGATTGTCCACAGGATCGTTTGTCGAATGGATTGAATCAGTAGTTTCATGGTGATGTTTCCTTTCGGCCGCGTCAGGGCGCGAGGTGCACCGCCACCAGAAACACGTCGATCAGTTTGATGAAAACAAACGGGATGATGATCCCACCAACGCCGTAAATCAGCATGTTCTTGCGCAGGATCACCGCCGCGCCCAGCGGCTGGTATTTCACGCCTTTCAACGCCAGCGGAATCAGCGCCACGATGATCAGCGCGTTGAAAATCACCGCGCTGAGAATCGCGCTCTCGGGCGAATGCAGGGCCATGATGTTCAATTTGTCCAGCGGCCCCTTGCCGCCGGCGGTCGTGGCGTACAGCAGACCGAACATCGCCGGCAAAATCGCAAAATACTTCGACACGTCGTTGGCGATGCTGAACGTCGTCAACGCGCCGCGGGTCATCAATAATTGCTTTCCAATCTCGACGACCTCGATGAGCTTGGTCGGGTTGCTGTCGAGGTCGACCATGTTGCCGGCCTCGCGCGCCGCCTGCGTGCCGGTGTTCATGGCCACGCCCACGTCGGCCTGGGCCAGGGCCGGCGCGTCATTCGTGCCGTCACCGATCATCGCGATCAGCCTGCCGCCTTCCTGCTCTTTGCGGATGCGGGCCAGCTTGTCTTCCGGTTTGGCCTGCGCGATGAAATCATCCACACCGGCTTCGGCGGCGATCGCCGCCGCGGTCTGGGGATTGTCACCGGTGATCATCACGGTGCGCACGCCCATCTTGCGCAACTGGGCGAAGCGTTCTCGGATGCCGCCTTTCACAATGTCCTTCAACCGTATCACGCCCATCACGCGCGCCCCGTCGGTGACCACGAGCGGCGTGCCACCCTGCGTGGAGACATCGAACACCGTCTGCTCCACCGCCTTCGGATACAGGCCGCCGCGTTGCTCCACGTGGTGGCGGACGGAATCGGCCGCGCCTTTGCGGATGACCCGCACGCCTTTGCCGTCGGGATCGATCAGATCCAGCCCGCTCATCCGGGTCTGCGCCGTGAACGGCACAAATCTCGCCTGGGGCTCGGCCACCTCGCGTCCGCGCAGATTGTGCTTCTCCTTCGCCAGCACGACGATCGACCGGCCTTCGGGCGTTTCGTCGGCGAGCGAAGCCAGTTGCGCGGAGTCGGCCAGCTCTTCCACGGGCACGCCGGGCGCCGGAATGAAATCGGTGGCCATCCGATTGCCGAGCGTGATCGTGCCCGTCTTGTCCAACAGCAACACGTCCACGTCGCCGGCGGCCTCGACGGCGCGCCCGCTGGTGGCCAGCACGTTTCGACGCATCAAGCGGTCGATCCCCGCAATCCCGATGGCGCTCAGCAGTCCGCCAATGGTCGTGGGGATCAGGCACACGATCAGCGACAACAGCACGGGAATCGATGTCAGCACCACAGCCTTCTGCCCGGCTTGGGCTTCGTTGTAGTGCGCGTACGGCGGCAGAGTAAACACCACCACAATGAACAACGCCGTCAGACTGACGAGCACAATGTTCAGCGCGATTTCATTCGGCGTTTTTTGCCGCCGCGCGCCTTCAATCATCGAAATCATCCGGTCCAGGAAGGAATTGCCCTGCTCCGCGGTGACCCGCACGACGATGCGGTCGCTGATCACTTTGGTTCCACCCGTGACGGCGCTGCGGTCACCGCCGCTTTCGCGAATGACGGGCGCCGATTCCCCGGTGATGGCCGATTCGTCCACGGTGGCGATGCCCTCGACGATTTCGCCGTCGGCGGGAATTGTGTCGCCGGCTTCGCAGACAAACCGGTCGCCGATCTTCAACTCGGCGCTGGGCACGGAGACTTCCTGGCCCCTGGCGAGCTTGCGGGCCATCGTTTTCGTGCGCATCCTGCGCAACGCGTCGGCATGGGCTTTGCCGCGTCCCTCGGCCATCGCCTCGGCGAAGTTGGCGAACAAGCAGGTGAACCACAACCACAGGCAGATCTGAATATTGAACAGGTTGCACCCGCCCTTGGTGAACAGGATGAACGTCGTCCAGATCGACCCGACCCACACCACGAACATGACCAGGTTCTTGATCTCGTCCCGCGGATTCAGTTTCTTGAATGCGTCGATGACCGCCTGGCGCACCAACTCGGAGTATTTGATTTCAACTTTTGCGCTCATGAGTTCTCCTTAGAAAACGCGCCCGGCCAGCATCAGGCCGTGTTCGACGATCGGTCCCATGCACAGCGCAGGAAAGAACGTCAACGCGCCGATGATCACGATGACCCCCAGCAGTGTGAAGGCGAACGTCAATCCGTTGGCGGGGAATGTCCCCGGCGACGACGGCACGCTCTTTTTCGCGGCGAGATGGCCGGCAATCGCCAGCACCGCGAACGCTACGGCGAATCGTCCGATGAACATCGCCGCGCCAAGTGTCAGGTTGTAGAAATTCGTATTCGCGTTCAGCCCGGCAAAGGCACTCCCATTGTTGTTGACGGCGGAGGCATAGGCGTAAAAGATTTCGCTCAACCCGTGCGGGCCCTGGTTGTTCAAACCTGAAAGCCCGGTCGCCGTTCGGCAGGCAATGGCCGAACCGAGGAGAATCACGATGTTCGGGATCAGGATCGCCACCACCGCCCAAGTGGCCTCCCATCCCTGGATTTTCTTGCCGAGATACTCCGGCGTGCGCCCGACCATCAGCCCGGCAATGAACACCGCGAGCAACACGTGCATGAGGATCCCATACAACCCGGCGCCGACGCCTCCGAACACGATGCAGCCAAGCATCAAATTCCACAACGGCGCCAAGCCGGCCAGCGGGGCAAAACTGTCGTGCATCGAGTTGACCGCGCCACAGGAGGTTCCCGTCGTCGCCGTGGCAAACAATACGCTGTTCATCACCCCGAACCGTGTCTCCTTGCCTTCGAGCAGCGGTTGCACGTTCCCCAGAACCGGATTGGGCCGCGTCTCGGCCCACCACGCCAGCCCGAAGCTGCCGAGCAACAACGCCAGCATGACGCCAAACAAACACCACGCGTGACGCTGGTCGCCCACGAGCAACCCGAAGGTGTACACCAGCGACGCGGCAATGATGATCAACCCGAACATTTCCACGAAATTGCTGAATGGCGTCGGGTTTTCGAACGGATGCGCGCTGTTCTGGCCGTAAAATCCGCCGCCGTTCGTGCCAAGGTGTTTGATTGCAATCTGCGACGCCGCCGGACCGAGCGGGATGCTCTGGGTCTCAACCTTCTGGTCCACCATCACCGGATTACCCTTGTCGTCCTTGACCGGCTGGCCCTTGTCGTCGGTCTTCGGCACCTGCGTGGTGTAGGGTTCAATCAACCTGGCGTCCGGGTACGCCTTGAAATTCTGCACCACACCCTGGCTGACAAGTACGGTGGCGACAATCGCCGACAACGGCAGGAGCACATACAGTGTCGTGCGCGTGAGATCCACCCAGAAACTGCCCAGTGTCCTGGATGAGGCGCGCTTTAGTCCCCGAGCGAACGCCAGGAGCACCGCGATGCCCGTGGCCGCGCTCAGGAAATTATGCACGGCCAACCCGGCCATCTGCGTCAGATAACTCATCGTGTTTTCGCCCGAGTAGGCCTGCCAGTTGGTGTTGGTGATGAAACTGATCGCCGTGTTCAACGCCAGCGCCCACGGAACATTGGCAAACTTTTGCGGGTTCAACGGCAGCCACCCCTGCGTCATCTCCAGCGCCATGAGAGTGAGGATCCCAATGACGTTGAACATCAGCACCGCAGAAAAATATCGCTTCCACGACATTTCCTCGTCCGCGTTCACGCCGCCAAGCCGATAAATCCATTTCTCGACCGGGCCGAGGATCCCCGACAGGAACGTCCTCTCCCCTCGAAACACGCGCGCCATGAATCCGCCCAGCACGGGCGTCAACCCGATTAACAAACCGATATACAGCAGTAGTTGGATTCCTTCGTTCGCTTTCATCGATTCAACTCGCGTCTGACAGTTTCGTTGGTTCTTACCTCAATACGAGCATCGGACATCCCGCCGCCAACGGGTAATTAAAACGCGGCTCATTCGTGCTAAAAAACCGTTAAGGAGATGCGTAGCCAGCGATTCTGCGAACGCCGCGCGAACAAAACCAAAGAATTGCCGTTCCGTCTGGCAAATGTTAGCTTCGGGCTGTGGAATTAGCCGCCATCATCATCGGTCTGTTTATTCTCGGCGCGGTCGGCGCGCTGATCGTATTGGTGCTGCGCGAGCGCGACAAACCCCAACAAGCTGATCAGTCGTTGCTCATGCTCCAGCAGCAGGTGAGCGCGTTTCAGGAGCGACTCGACAAGTTCGGCCAGACTGTCGCGGAAAACCTGCAGCAATCCGCCTCGCAGATGAACAGCCGCCTCGACAATGCCGCCAAGGTCGTTGGCGATCTGCGGGAAAAAGTCGGTCAAATTCACGAAGTCGGCAAAGCCGCCGCCGATCTGGTGAATATTCTCCGCGCACCGAAACTGCGGGGTGGCATGGGCGAGCTGTTCCTCGGCGACCTGCTGGCGCAAATCCTGCCGCCGGAGCATTTCCAGTTGCAGCACCGGTTCCGCAGCGGCGAGGCCGTGGACGCCGTGATCCACATCGGAAACAAGCTCGTGCCCGTGGACTCGAAATTCCCGCTGGAGAATTTCCGCCGCATCATCGACGCCCAAAGCGATTCCGAACGCATTGCCGCCCGCAAACAGTTCCTGCGGGACGTGAAAAAGCACGTCGATGCGATCTCCACGAAATATATCCTGCCCGACGAAGGCACCTACAACTTCGCGCTGATGTACGTTCCCGCCGAGAACGTGTATTACGAAACGATCATCAAGGAGGAAGCCAGCGCGTCGGGCGAAGAACGCCCGCTGTTCAGCTACGCGCTGGAGAAACGCGTCGTGCCCGTTTCCCCGAACAGCTTCTATGCGTATCTGCAGACGATCCTGCTCGGCCTGCGCGGGATGCAGGTCGAGGAACGCGCCCAGGAAATCCTCAACACGCTCGCCCGACTCCGTGGCGATTTCGAACGCGTCCAGGAGAGTTTCCGCGTCCTCGGCAAACACCTGACCAACGCGCAGGGCAGTTATTCCGACGGCGAGAAGGCCATCGCCAAATTCGACGCCAAGCTCGGCCAGATCGAGCAGCCTGTCATTTCACCGGGCGATCAACCGAAGATTACCTGAGCGACGCTAGCGCAGGTGGCGGTTCCACGCGTCGGTCGCGTACTTCTCGCGAACCAGCCTTGCCGCGAGCGTTTCTTCGGAATCAGCCAGCTTGTAATCTTCAAATTCGACGGCGAGTGTCTTCTGAAAGCCGCGCTTGATCTGGTCGGCGGAAAGTTTCGCGGCGATGGAGCCTTGATGCAACATGCCGGACCGGGTGCGCCGTTGCGCGCCACCCGCCAGTTTTTGTCCGTCGGCCACCACGTCGCCGCGGACCGGGCGCTGGAAACATTCGTACTGACCTTGGGGCGAATGTAGCGGCGCACGGTGAATTTCAACAGGCGATCGGAACGCGGCGGCCACGGCCTGATGCAGGGCGCAGTAGGCGTCAGCGGTTTTCATCGCGTGCAACGCGTGCGTGGGAGGCACGACCACCGTGTAGGTGGTGTCGTCGATGTGATACACGACGCCGCCTCCCGTCGGACGACGAACCGCGTCGTAGGCGTTGGCCAGCGGCGCGGGAAACTTCTGGAAATAACCGAACGAGACGGATGGTTTTTCCCACGCGTACACGCGCAGCAGCGGGCGTCCGCGCTTCGCCGCCGTATACAGCAGCGCCTCGTCCAGCGCCATGTTGAACGCCGCGCCCGCCGGCGGCGAGTGCAGAAAGTCCCAGAGTTCCGTCATGGAAAGACTCTAGCGCGGATGTTGCGCGGGCACAATGGCTCGTGTATCCTGTTGTGTCTCGGAGTATCGATCACATGACACTGACTGAAAAAATCATGGCCCGCGCGGCGGGCAAGAAATCCGTGCAGCCCGGCGACAACGTCTGGGTGAACGTGGACATCCTCATGACGCACGACGTGTGCGGGCCGGGGACCATCGGCGTGTTCCAGCGCGAGTTCGGCAAGCACGCCAAGGTCTGGGACCGCGAGAAAATCGTCATCATCCCCGACCATTACATTTTCACGGCGGACTCGAAGTCGAACCGCAATGTGGACATCCTGCGCGCCTTCGTTCACGACCAGAAGATCAAGTATTTCTACGATGTGATCGACGATCCGCACGGCGCGTGGCATTTCGATCCATCCAAAGGCCAGCTCAAGCGCCAGTTCGGCGCCAGCTTTGCCGGAGTGTGTCACACCGCGTTGCCGGCGAAAGGCCACACCCGGCCCGGCGAAATCCTGCTCGGCACGGATTCGCACACCTGCATGGCGGGCGCGTTTGGCGAATTCGCCACCGGTATCGGCAACACCGACGCGGGATTCGTGTTCGGCACGGGCAAGCTGTTGCTCAAAGTGCCCGAAACGATGCGGTTCTGGTTGGAGGGATCCTTGCAGAAAGGCGTGATGGCCAAGGACGTCATCCTCCATTGCATCGGCGACATCGGATTCGATGGCGCCACGTATCGGGCGATGCAGTTTCAGGGCCCCGGCGCCAAGGCGCTTACCCTGGATGACCGGATGACGATTGCCAACATGGCCATCGAGGCGGGCGGCAAGAACGGCATCTTCGAGCCCGACGACAAAACGTTTGCGTACGTGGACGCCCGCACCCGGGCCAATGGCACGAAAACGAAGTACGACGCGTTGTTCTGCGACTCCGACGACCAGCAGAAATTTGTCTACGACAAGAAATTCGATCTCGCGAAGCTGGAGCCGACGGTGGCATGCCATCCAAACCCCGGCAATCGAAAGCTCGCCAGGGAACTTGGCAGTGTCCAACTCGACCGCGCCTACATCGGCTCGTGCACGGGCGGCAAGACCAGTGATTTTCTGGCGTTTGCGGATGTCATCAAGGGGCATAAGGTCAAGATTGATACTTTCGGCGTGCCTGCGACACCCGACGTCGTGCATGAGTTGCAGACGATGAAGACGGACGGCAAGAGCGTGTGGCAGGTTCTCGAGGAAGCCGGCGTGCAGATGACCGAGAACGCCAGTTGCGCGGCCTGTCTCGGCGGGCCAACCGATACATTCGGCCGATTGAACAAGCCGATGAAGTGCATCAGCGCGACGAACCGGAATTTCCCCGGCCGCATGGGCCATCTCGAATCGCAGGTGTTCCTCGCTTCGCCCTACACCGTGGCCGCCAGCGCGATCACGGGGCACATCACCGACCCGCGAGAAATCCTGAGTTGATGAAGCTCTATCTCGTCCGCCACGCCTCGGCTTCGGATATCGCGACCAGCGATGCGGAGCGCGAGTTAATGCGGGAGGGCCGGGAAGAAGCCCGAATCGTCGGGGCGGCGCTGGCGGAACTGGGAGTCAAACCCGCTTCTGTTCTGAGCAGTCCGCTGAAGCGGGCGCGGCAAACAGCCGAGATTATCGCCCAAGAACTGAAGTTTTCGGGCGAATGCGAGGCGCACGACGAACTCGGCAACGGCAGCACTACGCCGTCACTTCTCAAGGCTCTGCGACCGTATGCTTCACTCGGTGAGATCATCCTGGTTGGCCACATGCCGTCCCTGTCGGAGCATCTCGCGACACTGATTGGCGGGGGCAAAGCCGAAGGGCTGGCGCTCGGCAAGGGTGGTGTTGCCTGCGTCGAGCTGGACCAACTGCGCGCCGGTGCCGGCCAACTTCGCTGGCTGATGCGGCAAAAGCAGCTTCGTCAGATTTGCTCATAGCTTCCCTTCTACGGGCGAATCCTGGTAATATTTGACAAATATCACTTACGTTATCCCTCGCTTTTCCGGCCAGGAAACATTCCGTGTTGACAGTATGAAGCAAATGATTTAAACATATGTATTAAACAGCGGTTTGATATCATGCCAATCACAGGTGATATTACCACAGAGACCAGACAAAGACTCGTCGAGGTCGCCGCTGAAGTCTTTGCTGAGCTTGGGTTTCGGCATACCACCATTCGCGACATCTGCCAAAGGGCTGGGACGAACGTCGCTTCCATCAACTACTATTTCGGCGACAAAGAGAAGCTCTACAGGGCGGTTTTCGATTACGCTCGTCGTTGCGCTCCTCCCGAGCTGTGGATTCAGGACTCCATCGCCAATCCCGAGGAACGGCTTCGCGCGTACATCCGCGGTTTCATCACTTGCATTTTCGCCGAAGGTCGTCCAGCCTGGCTTGGCAAACTGATTGCCCGCGAAATGGTGGAACCGACCGGTGCCTTGGACGAATTCGTCGAGGAACAGATCCGCCCGAATCACCTCCGGTTGAAATCACTCGTAAAAGAGCTTGTTGGTCCGGGTGCGGATGATGAGGTGGCACGGCTGGCTTCCTTCAGCATCACGGCGCAATGCGTCTACTATTACCACTGTTTCTCGGTGGTCAGCCGCCTGTATCCGGAGAAGTCTTTTGACTCCGAAACCATCTCGGAGATCGTGGAGCATATCATCCGTTTCACGTTGGGAGGCTTGAAAGGTTTGAAGTAATGAACTTCGTGGCGCTCACGAAACCCATGGCCGACCCCATTTGTCGCGTTGTCTCCCGTCGAGCGAAACCAATGGAATAGAACAATCTATGAATACCGATCCCCAAACCCCTGCGTCCGCATCTGCACCCCCGTCTGCCGAACTGTCACCCGCTGGAGCCACTCGAGGATCCCGCAAGCGGTTTCTCCCGATGATCATCGTCCTCGCCGTGCTGATCATCGCGGCGGTGGCAACCTATTATTTCGTGGCCATACGCCCCTATGAATCCACTGACGACGCGTTTATCGACGGACACGCGATCCAGATCAGCCCGCAGGTGTCAGGCCACGCGCTGACGGTGTTCATCCACGACAACCAGTTCGTCAAGAAGGGCGACGCGCTCGTGCAGGTTGACCCGCGGGATTACGATGTGGCTCTGGCCCAGGCGCGCGCCAACCTGACCGCGGCGCAAAGCCGTCTGGCAGAAGCCCGGCATCAGGTGCTGGTGTCGCGTGCCAAGGCGGAACAGGACCGGGCCGCCGTCGGAGTCGCCGCGGCGGAAGCGACTCGCGCCCAGGACGACCTCGCGCGTTATCAAAGCGTCGAAAGCCGCGCGGTCTCGCGCCAGCAGGTTGACACGGCTACCGCTGCGGCGCGAGCCAGCGCCGCGGCGCTCGAGGAAGCGCGCAAGAAAGCGGATGCTTCCGAGGCGCAGGTCGGTCAGGACCAGGCGCGGGTCCCTACCGTCGACGCCGGTGTGCAACAGGCCGAAGCGGCCCTGGGCCAGGCCGAGTTGAACCGCTCCTATGCCGACATCACCGCACCTGAGGATGGCTGGGTGACGCACCGCGTGGTCGAACAGGGCCAGTACGTGCAGGTGGGCCAAGCGTTGTTGGCGATCGTGGCACGCGACTTGTGGGTCACCGCCAACTTCAAGGAAACACAATTGACGTACATGAAACCGGGCCAGCCGGCCTGGATCAGAATTGACGCATTTCCCCAGAGGAAGTTCAAAGGCCATATCGACAGCATCCAGGCGGGCACGGGAGCGCAGTTCAGCCTGTTGCCGCCCGAGAATGCGGCGGGCAATTACGTCAAAGTCGTTCAGCGCGTGCCGGTCAAGATCGTCTTCGACGAAGGTGAGCGCCCGCCGGAGCTGCTGCCGCTGGGCGCGTCGGTGGTGCCGCAGGTAAAAGTGCGATGAGCGACGTTTCCACAATCGGCCACCACGAGGCGATTTGGAAGCCGCCACACAACCCATGGGTCATCGCCATGGTCGTGACGATGGCGACGTTCATGGAGGTGTTGGACACCAGCGTTGCCAACGTGGCGTTGCCGCACATCGCGGGAAATCTTTCCGCGGGCCTGGACGAGAGCACATGGGTGCTGACCTCCTATCTCGTGTCCAACGCCGTCATTCTGCCGCTGAGCGGTTGGATTTCGGAAAGGATCGGCCGCAAACGGTTCTACATGACTTGCGTGGCGTTGTTCACGATCAGTTCGTTGTTGTGCGGACTGGCGACAAACCTGGGCATGCTGGTTTTCTTCCGCATCCTGCAAGGAGTGGGCGGGGGTGGCTTGCAGCCGAGCGAACAGGCGATCCTGGCGGACACCTTTTCGCCAGCCAAACGCGGGATGGCGTTTGCGGTATACGGGATGGCGGTGGTGGCCGCGCCGGTGTTGGGACCGACGCTGGGCGGCTGGATCACAGACAACTTTACATGGCGCTGGATTTTTTTCATCAACATTCCGGTGGGGATCCTCTCGTTGATCCTGACGGCACGACTCATTTCCGATCCGCCGTACCTGAAGAAGAAGCAACGCGCCGGCGTGAAGATCGACTATATCGGGTTCGGGCTGATCGCTCTGGGGCTGGGCCTGCTGCAGGTCGTGCTCGACAAGGGGCAGCGCGAAGACTGGTTCGAGACTCCGTACATCCGGGTATTCACCGTCATCTTCGTCTCGGCACTGGTCCTGGCGGTCATTTGGGAATTACACGTCAAGGAACCGGTCGTGGACCTGCGTCTGTTCAAGGATCGCACGTTCCTGTTGGCCAACGTGATGCTGTTTGCGGTGGGATTCGTCATGTATTCGACCACGATGCTGCTCCCGCAATTTGTGCAGGAGTTGATGGGCTACACGGCCGAGCAATCCGGCGAACTCATCTCACCGGGGGCGATCACGGTCATCCTGCTGCTGCCGCTGGTCGGATTTCTCGTTTCCCACTACGATGCGCGCAAGATCATCGGGTTCGGCTTCCTGATGGTTGCGGTGTCTCTGTTCAACATGATGAGATTCAACCTGCAGGTTGATTTCGCGATGATGCTGTGGGCCCGCGTCCTGCAGTCGGCGGGTGTGGCGTTCCTGTTCGTGCCGATCAACACCGCCGCGTATGCTTATCTGCCGCGCGAAAAGAACAATGCGGCCTCGGGCCTGATCAACCTCTCCCGCAATATCGGGGGAAGCATGGGGATCTCCTTCGTGACCACCTTGCTGGCTCGGCGCGCACAGTTCCACCAATCCGTGCTCGTCACGCACCTGTCCAACTACAACGGACACTTCGTGGCCGCGGTGCGGGCCCTGGGTCACCGGTTCGCGGCCTCGGGCGCCGGCGCGGTGATGGGCACCAAACAAGCGTATGCGGCGATCGCCGGGATGGTGGCGCAGCAATCGGCACTGCTGGCGTACATCGACAACTTCCAGGCGCTCGGGCTGATCTGCCTGGCGTTGGTTCCGCTGACGTTCTGGATGAAGCGGCCGAGGACAGGAGGGCCCATCGCGGTGCACTAACATGATCCGAATCATTGCCATCGAACGGGAGTACGGTGCCGGCGGAAGCGTCATCGCCGAAAAACTCGCCGAGCATCTCGGCTGGAAACTCATGGATCGGCAAATCACCGAGGAAATTGCCCGCATGGCCAAGGTGACGCCGGCGACGGTCGAGCAGCGTGAAGGACATTTGGATCCGTTGCTCTACCGACTGGGGAGGGTGTTTTGGCGGGGCAGCTACGAGAGAAGCCTGCCGGTCGACGAACACGAGACCTTCGACGCGGACCGCATGGTGGCAATCGTCCAACAGATCGTTGAACAAGCTGCCGCCACAGGCAACTGCGTGATCGTCGGGCGGGGGTCGCCCTATTTTCTACGCGACCGGGCCGACACGCTCCGGGTGTTTTTATTTGCGCCGCGCGAGTTCAAGTTTCGGTTCGTCCTGACGCACACCAAGAACGCGGCCGAAGCCAACGAATTGCTTGATTCGATCGACCGCGACCGCAAGGACTTTCTGAAGCACTACTTTGGCGTGGAGTGGCCGCATCGCCCCCTCTATCACACCATGCTCAACACTGCGCTGGGCAACGATCTGGTCCTCGCCACGATCCTTCATTTGATGGACGCGCTCAACAAAAAGGAAACGTCGTTATGAAAACCAGATTTGTCTTCCTGCGCGCATTGGCAACCGTGGCGCTCACGGGCTGTGCCGTCGGACCTGATTATCATCCACCGAAGACCCAGGCCCCTGCCAACTGGAGCGAAGCCCAACTTGGCGGCACGACCAACAGCGCCGTGACGGTGGTCGAGTGGTGGAAGACGTTCCACGATCCCGAACTGAACTCGCTTGTCGCGCGCGCTGTGGCCGCCAACTACGATCTGCGCATTGCCGAGGGACGACTTCACGAGGCGCGCGCGCTCCGGGGCGGCGCGTTCTTTGACCTCGGCCCGAAGATCGACGGCTCGGCCGGCTACACCGACGTACAGCAATCCAGGAATTCGCTTCCGTTCAAAACATCGGGACCCGTTGGAGGCGAGATTGCCAGTAATTACCTCTTTCAAACCGACCTCTACGACGCACACTTCGATGCGAGCTGGGAGATCGACGTGTTCGGCGGGAAACGACGGGAGATCCAGGAGGCAAACGCCCTGGTGGCCTCCGTCGAGGAAGACCGGCGCGACGTGCTGGTGAGCGTTCTGGCCGAGGTCGCGCGCAATTACGTCGATGTCCGCAATTTCCAGCAGCGCTTGGCCATCGCCAACAAGAACATCGCCGCCCAGCAGGATGCCGTCGATATCGCCCGCGCCCGTTTTCATGCTGGTTTGGCCGGCGAACTGGATGCCAAGGAAGCGGAGGTATTGCTGTCCACCACGCAGTCACAGATCCCCACGCTCGAAAAATTGCTCAAGCAGGCGACGCATCGACTGGGCGTGCTCATCGGTCAGGAGCCGGGCGCGCTGCTCGATGAACTCGGCGCCACCGCGCCGATCCCCGCGCCGCCTCCCGGAGTGCCCGTGGGTCTGCCGTCGGATTTGCTGCGCCGGCGGCCGGACGTGCGCCGCGCCGAGCGCCAACTCGCGGCGGCCACCGCCAACATCGGCGTCCAAACAGGCGAATTGTTCCCGAAATTCTCGTTGACCGGCGTGGCTGGTTTCCAAAGTTTCTCCGCTGGCGACTGGTTTAGCGGCGGCAGCAAGTACTGGTCAGCCGGGCCCACGGTGACGTGGCGCATCCTGGATTATGGCCACGTGCGCAGCCAGATCCAGACGGCCAACGCCCAGGCGCAGCAATCGCTCGCGATGTACGACAAGACCGTGCTCACGTCATTGGAGGACGTCGAGAACGCGCTGGTGGCCTACTCCCAGGAACAAGTCCGCCACCGCTCGCTGCAGGAGGCTGTGGATGCCAGCCGCAGCGCGGTCGAGATTTCCAATGACCTCTACAAGAATGGTTTGACCAGCTTCCTGAACGTGGTCGATGCCGAACGTTCGCTGTACCAGGCAGAGGATGAACTCGTCCAAAGCGAGCGCACCGTCACGGTAAACCTGGTGGCGTTGTACAAGGCGCTCGGCGGCGGATGGCAAACACCTACCGCGGACGGTGACGGCCGGCCGCGGGCAAAACTATAACGGGCGACGCCATGTTTTGACGTTGCACATGGAAGGGCCGTCCGCTACATTCCCGCGGCCATGGCTGGAAAACCCGCAAAGCGCAAACTGGCAGTGTCGAAGTCCCCGGTTCCGGGCAATCCGGCTTTGGAGCTGGCCTGGATCAATCCGTTCCACGTGCTGTCGCCGGGCGAACACGCTCCCGAGGAATGCAACGCGTTCATCGAGTGTCCGATGCGCAGCAAGATCAAGTACGAACTGGACAAGCGCAACGGTATCCTTCACATCAGCCGCACGCTGCACAGTTCGGTGCATTACCCGAGCAATTATGGATTCATCCCGCAGACGTATTGCCGCGACCACGACCCGCTGGATGTGTTGGTGCTTTCACAAGAGCCCGTGATTCCCGGTTGCGTCATGCGGGCGCGGCCGATTGGCATGTTGCGCATGATCGACCAGGACCTCGAGGACATCAAAATCATAGCCATCCACGTCAACGACCCGATGTTCGAGAGCTATACGGACATTTCGCAACTGCCGCCGCACGTGCTGCGCGAAGTCCGCCATTTTTTTGAAATCTACAAGGAACTGGAAGCCGCCAAGTTGCCTGTCGTCGAGGATTTTCGCGGTCGAATCGACGCGCATTCCGTGATCCGCGAATCCATGGCTGCCTACAAACGCTTTCGTTCCCAGCTTCTCGACTGCGTGTTCCCGAACTACTGACCCATGCGCGGCCTGTCGTTCGCCTCACGGGCAACTGGACGTGGACAAGCCCACCGGCATGTGTTACATACCACCGGCGGCGCCCCGAGCGAGAAGAAGGGATATCAAGGTCTGTGCCAACGGCATTTCAAAGTAAAAGATTGTTTCCGCCAGGATGCGGGAGACGGCAAATCACGTCTCTTCTGCTGATGCTATCGGTTTTCGGCGGCATCCTCGGCGCGGCCGACCCCGTCACGGCTCATAAAGTCCAGGCCCGGGATCCCGAGACGGCGAGACAGATTACCAACGACGGCGGACGGCTCCTCGCAGATTACGGAAGTTACCAACTCTACCAGGTCGATCAGGTGCGCCTCGAGCTACTGCAGTCGGGCGCCGTGGAAGTCCGTGATGACTGCAATCTGCTTCGCCTGAATGCCGCCTGCATCGATACGTCGACGGCAATTGTTCAGGCCGTGCGGCAAACGGTTTCGTCCAGTCACGGCAAACGGATGCACCTTATCCAATTCGTGGGCCCCGTCAAACCGGAGTGGCGAGACGCGCTGAAGCAGACCGGTGTCCAAATCGTCAGTTACATTCCCCAAAATTGCTATCTCGTCTACGGGGACGCCGGCGGCCTGGCGAAATTGCAGAATCTGGCCGACTCGGCTGGCTTTGTGCAATGGCATGGCGAGTACACTGACGATTACAAGATTCATCCGGCTGCCAGGCTCGTCGATGCCCATGGCAACCCCCGACAACTCTCCACGGACCTGTTTGCGATCCAACTCGTGGAAGACGCCGAAGCGAACCCCGACACGCTGGCGCTGATCGACCGCCTCAAACTGGAACCCGTCCGCCGCCAGTACCACATGTTGCACTATGTGAATGTGTTCGTGCGGCTTCGGCCCCGGGATTTGGCCGCGCTCGCCGCCCAAGCGGACGTCGTTTCGATTCAGCCATACGGGGAACCGAGAAAACAGGACGAGCGACAGGACCAGATCGTTGCCGGCAATCTCACGGGAAATTTTCCGTCAGGACCCGGGTATCTGGCGTGGTTGACCAATAATATCGGATTTACGCAGGACCAGTTCGACGAATCCGGATTTGTCGTCGACATCAGCGACAGCGGTATCGACCAGGGCGGCAGTAATCCGCCCGGCCATTTTACACTCTACGAACTCGGGGACACCAACAAACCCAGCCGGGTTGTCTACAATCGGTTGGAGGGAACACCAAACCGGGACAGTACGATCCGGGGTTGCGATGGCCATGGCAATCTCAACGCCCATATCGTCTGCGCCTACAACGACCAGCCCGCTGGTTCCCCTCAAACGGATAGTGAGGGATATTATTACGACCTCGGGGTTTGCCCGTTTGTCCGGGTCGGTTCTTCCGTCATATTCGACCCGGACACCTTCACGAATCCAAATTACGCGGACTTGATGTCCGACGCGTACAACGATGGCGCGCGCATCAGCAATAACAGTTGGGGCGATTCTGACGTGGATGGAGAGTACAATTCCGATTCGCAAGCGTACGACGCCCTTGTCCGCGACGCCCAGCCAGCCGGATCGACTTTCGCCGCCGCCGGCAACCAGGAGATGGTCATTGTCTTCTCCGATAGCGATGACGGCCCCGGCTCGTCAACCGTCAGCCCTCCTGGTACCGGCAAGAATGTTTTTACGATTGGAGGCACCGAAAACGTGCGATCCATGTCGACGGCGAACGGCGGCAACAACGCGGCGGGTGATGACGGCTGCCTCTTTCCGGATTCCCTGGCCACCAACGCGAATAGCATCGCCACGTTCTCGGGTCGCGGCCCATGTTTCGATGGCCGTAACAAGCCGGATCTCGTCGCACCGGCCATCCACATCACCGGGGGAGCGCCCCAGAATTTCCCGCCGCCATCGCCCAGCGGCACCGGATCGGCCCTGCCCTGTTTCCTCACGATTAGCGCCAATAATATTGGTATCTGCGGAGTCGTGGGCAGCGGCATGGTGGGCGCCAGTAATTTCTTCCCCGTCGGCGAAGAGTTCTTCACTGAATCCACCGGGACGAGCCATTCCGCGCCAGCGGCCGCCGGCGCCTGCGCGTTGTTGCGGCAATACTTCATCAATCAGTCGCTCGCGCCGCCCAGCCCCGCCATGACCAAGGCGTATCTGATGAACTCGGCGGGGTACGTCACGGGCTCCGGTGCCAACGACACATTGTGGTCGAACAACCAGGGCATGGGCGCGCTGGATCTCGGGATGGCGTTCGATGGCGCGGCTCGCATCCTGCGGGACGAATTGTCCTCTGACGTGTTCACCAACAGTGGACAGACGCTCACGTTCACCGGCACGATCAACGACCCGACGAAGCCGTTTCGGGTCACCCTTGCCTGGACGGATGCCCCGGGCAGCACGACGGGTGCGGCGCTCAACAATGACCTCGACCTGACCGTGTCGGTCGGCTGCGACACCTATTACGGCAACGTTTTCAAGGGGGATCATTCCGTCGTCGGCGGTTCCGCCGATCACGTCAACAACGTCGAGAGCGTCTTCCTGCCCGCAGGTGTTACCGGCGATTTCAGCGTCACCGTCACCGCCGACAACATAAACTCCGACTCCCTGAACACCGGCGATGGCGTGGATCAGGATTTCGCGCTCGTCGTTTACAACGCGCAGTCGATCACCAACCAGCCCAGCCTGTGCACCTCTACGCTGAACGCGACAACGGTGAATCTCAACGCAGCGGGGACCAAGTCCAAGACCGTGAGTGTAAAACCCTGCAATACCAGTTGTGCCTGGACTGCCGTCAGCAACGATCCGTTTATCACCATCACAGCGGGAACCAACGGCATCGGCCGTGGCACCGTCCGCTACACCGTCGCCGGAAACACCAACACCGCGCCCCTCACCGGCACGATGACCATTGCCGGCCAAACGGTCACGGTCAATCAGGCCGCAGGCGGATGCACGTACAAATTGAGCCCGGCGATCGCCAAATTCAAGGCGGAGGGTGGCTTGAAGACTGTGAAAGTGAAGACCCGGTTTCCCGACTGCACATGGACCGCTGTGAGTAACGATTTGTTTATCACGATTACGTCGGGAACCAACGGCGTCGGCAACGGCGCGGTTTCCTGCTTCGTCGCGGCCAACACAAGCTCCCTCGCCCTCACCGGTACGGTGACCGTCGCAGGCCAAACCTTCACCGTCATCCAGTCGGCCGGGCCGTAGCCGGCGCGGCCGGGCCGTCACCATTCGTGTTCGACGCGCATGACCCATTGCGGGCGCATGTTATGCGCCGCCAGGAAGGCCACCACGGTTTCCTTGTCGGGCGCCTCGAATTCGCACAGCAGTTTCCCCTCCAGTGAATCGGAAACGCAACGGATCGTTTTGACGGTCTCATCGCGTTTCAACTCGGCAACGACGGCTTGCAGCGCCTGACGCGTCAGGCAGGCGATCGTGTGCTGGCTGATGTACCGCGGCATGAAGCCTGTTATCGCGGCCCCCACGACACGGCGCAATGCTTTTTTCCACCGCTGGGCGCGGACGGGCGCTGGAAAAACCAATGAATTGGCGCTACGTTGTGAAGGCGAAGAAAACCGAAAATCGCATCGGGTCTGACTTGCGGTAGTCATTCAAAGAGCAATCATGCACATTCGACGCACCACATTTCTGCTGCTGATCTCACCGTTCGTGGTGTTGGTGGTTGCGGCGTACCTACAATGGGCCGTGGCCGGTCTGCCCCCGCTCCCACCCGTCCCTCCGGCCGCGCCCGAACCGAAGATGCCCCACGGGTTCCCCGCCTGGCTGTGCATTACGCATTACGTGAATTTCTTCTTTATTATTCTGCTGATGCGAAGCGGCCTGCAGATCCTGCTGGATCATCCGCGGCTGTACTGGAACATTCATTGCACGCCCGGCTCAGAATGGATTCGCCTCACTCCAGTGGAGGTGCCCCACGATCGCGTATACACGGCCAAAGAGGACGCCCGCTATCTTTCGCCATGGATCGGTCTACCCGGCGGTCGCCACACCCTGGGCCTGGCGCGACATTGGCACTTCGTCAGCGTGTTGTTCTGGGTGGCAAACGGCGCGGTGTTCTATGCGTTGTTGTTTGCCAGCGGGCAATGGCGGCGGCTGGTACCGGCCTCATGGCAAATCCTCCCGGACGCCTGGACCGTCTTCGTTCACTACGCCACTTTTCATCTGCCGGCGGAACCCGATGGTTTTTACCATTACAACGCCCTTCAGCAGTTGAGCTACTTCGGCGTCGTGTTCGTTCTCGCGCCGCTGTCGATTCTGACCGGACCGTCGATGTCGCCGGCGCTGGTCAACCGGTTCAAATGGTATCCGAAATTACCCGGCAATCGGCAGATCGGGCGTTCGCTTCACTTCCTCGTGCTGTGCGCGTACCTCGCGTTTCTGGTTGCTCACGTTGCCATGGTCGTCATCACCGGTTTTGTGCGAAATATGAACCACATCGTGGTCGGCACCGACGACAACCGCCTGCTGGGTGTTTACCTCGGGATCGTGGGAGTCGTCGGGCTCGTGGCGGCCAATTGGCTTGCCAACTGGCTGTCGAATCGGCATCCGCGCCTGGTGCAGCACGTCGGCGAAGCGCTGGTCAACCCGGTCCTCACCCTCCTGCTGGTTCGTTATGCGCCGCAGACCGAGTACCGCAAGGAAGACATCTCGCCGTTTTTCTGGCCTAACGGAAAGATGCCGGTTTCCGCAGAATGGAAATCGCTGGCCGCCGATGGGTTCAAAAACTACCGGCTGAAAGTGTATGGTCTCGTGGAAAACCCGGTCGAATTGTCGCTGGACAATCTGCGGGCGATGGGCAAGCACACGCAGGTCACGCTGCATCATTGTATCCAGGGCTGGTCGGGCATTGCCGAGTGGGGCGGACTCCGGATGGCGGAGTTGATGAAATTGGTTCGTCCGAAGCCGGCGGCGCGCGCGGTCGTCTTCTACTCGTTCGGCGAGGGAGGCGAGCAGGGCGAGGGCGGTCAATACTACGACAGCCACACCATCGAAAACGTCCGCCATCCACAGGCGTTGCTCGCGTATGAAATGAACTACCAGCCGCTGAACGAAGTGCACGGCGCGCCACTGCGGCTGCGTGTCGAGAATCAACTCGGCTTCAAGATGGTCAAGTGGATTCAGGCGATCGAGTTCGTGGACAGCGTCAAGCACGTTTACAAGGGCGAAGGCGGCTACAACGCGGACAACGAATTCTTCAACACGATGGCCGATATCTGAGGACGGAGTCTCCATTCGAGGTCACGACCGTTTCCCATGGTAATCGCCCCGAGGCGAGCACCCTCTGCGGTGTGCAATACCCTTTTCGCTGGATTGCCTCGGGCGGACTTCGGCGATAAGATGCCGGCTGGAGAGCGATATGAGAGACTTCTTCATCGGGTTGATTGTGGGGGCATTTCTGACGGCTGGCACGTGCTGGTATTTTGTTGTCGCGCGGAAAGACCCGCGTGTGACGCACGCCTGGGACGCGGTCAACGCCAAACTTGTCGCCTGGCATCTGGGCAGCGACGAAATCGGCCAGGAACTCAGCCGCACGGGCCGGGTGTTGCGTCGTCAGGCAACCGATTTTGGCGCAGCGATGGCCAGTGCTTCGTCGGACGCGGCCATCACCGGCAAGATCAAAGCCAAATACGCGCTCGACCACGATCTTTCCGTGTTCAGCATTTCCGTCAACACCACCGACGGCCGCGTCACGCTGGCCGGCGACGTCAGGTCACACCAGCAGATCGGGAAAGCGATGCTGATTGCGCTGGAAACCGACGGCGTGCGGGAGGTGAATTCGACGTTGCAGGTGAAAACACGAGCGCGGACAAGTTCGTGATTTCATCCGGAGCGGAGCGAGAGTTTCCTATGGACAAGAAGGAAATCGCCGGGATCTTCGAGGAAATCGGCGCGTTGCTGGAACTCAAGGGCGACAACCCGTTCCGCGTGCGCGCCTACTACAACGCCGCGCGCATGGTCGATGGTCTGCAGGAAGATCTCGGCACGCTGATCAAGGAAGAACGGCTCACCGACATCAAGGGGATCGGCAAGGATTTGGCGGCCAAAATCACCGAGTTGTACACCACAAACAAACTCGCGTTTTATGACGAATTGAAGTCCACGATGCCACAGGGCTTGCTGGAAATGTTACGGATCCCCGGATTCGGTCCGAAGCGGGCGAAGGTTGTGTACGATAAACTCAAGGTCGATTCCATTGAAAAACTCGAGGCCGCCTGCCAGGCGGGCAAGATCGCCGCGCTGGACGGTTTCGGCGAGAAATCGCAGCAGAAGATTCTCGAAGGAATCACGCTCGTCCGCCAGTTCAGTGGTCGGCACCACTACGACACGGCGTATGCGGCTGCCCAGCCGATCATCGAGGCGTTGCGATCGCACGACGGCGTGATCCGCTGCAGCATCGCGGGCAGCCTGCGACGGTGCCGCGAGACCATCGGGGACATCGATTTTCTCGTCAGCGCCAAAGCGAAAGACGCACAGCGGATCATCGATGGTTTCGTGACGATTCCCGGCATTATCACGGTCAGCGCCAAAGGCGAAACGAAAGCCAGTGTGGTTTTGAGGGGCGGCATCCAGGCGGACTTGCGCGTGGTGACCGACAACCAGTATGCGTTCGCGTTGAACTATTTCACCGGCAGCAAGGAGCACAACATCGCCCTGCGCGCCCGCGCGCTGAAGTTGAAGAACCTGTCGCTCAATGAGTACGGCTTTTCCCCCGTTTCCGAAAAGGAGAAGAGCGCGAAGGAACTTGGCAGCTCGATCAAGTGCAAGACCGAGGAGGAATTCTACGCGGCGCTCGGGCTGGAGTACGTCGAGCCGGAACTGCGCGAGGACATGGGCGAGATCGACGCGGCGGAGAGCGGTACGCTGCCAAAGCTGGTCAAATTGGAAAACCTCCGCGGCACGTTCCACTGTCATTCGACGTGGAGCGACGGCATCGAGACCGTCGAAGCGATGGCGCAGGCGGCGCTGGATTTGGGGTTGGAATATCTCGGGATTGCCGATCACAGCAAATCCGAGCGTCAGGCGAACGGTCTCGACGAGAAGCGCGTCCGCCAGCAGGCCGAGGAAGTGAACAAGCTCAACGCGAAGTTTGCCAGGGAAGGCTTCCGCATCTTCTTCGGCACCGAGTGCGACATTCTCGCCGATGGCTCGCTTGATTTCGACGATCAGACGCTGGCGTTGTTCGATTACGTCGTTGCCAGCGTGCATCAGGGGTTCAACATGGACGCCGAGAAGATGACCAAACGCATCTGCAAGGCGCTGGCGCATCCGAAGGTTACCATGTTGGGCCATCCGACGGGGCGGTTGTTGCTGGAGCGCGAAGGCTACGCGGTCAACATGCCCGACGTCATCGTCGCCGCCGCCAGGCACGGGAAAATAATCGAGATCAACGCCCACCCGTACCGGCTCGACATGGATTGGCGGCTGTGGAAACACGCCAAGGAACTTGGCGTCAAATGCGCCATCAATCCCGACGAGCACAACATTCCCGACCTGCAGTATCTGGCTGTTGGCATTGGCATCGCGAGGAAGGGCTGGCTCGAAAAGAAGGACGTCATCAATTGTCTGCCGCTGAAGGACGTGGAGAAGGCGCTGAAAGCGTAATGCTGCGTCGGCCAATCGCCTGACAGAAAACTGGCTGGATTCAGTATTCTCATTGGAAACCGGCGGGTTTTCGGGCTAGATTCAGCCCGAAAGGCGGTCGCAGGAATCCGATGGCAAGGATCTCCAAAGAAACGGCGTCATTTGGGTCGTTCCTGATCGAACTGGTCGTGTACGCGGTGTTCGTGTTCGCGTACTTTTTTCTCGTGCTTCATTTTCTTGGCCATTGGGTGAAGCACCTCTTCGACCAATACCGGACGGCGTACGCCGCGGTGGCGCTGGCGTTGATTGTTGTCCAGGGAATCGTCCTGGAAATGTTGACGACCGCGCTCCTGAAACTGATCCGACGCAGGGAGGAGTGAGCGATGGATTTCCTGATCTCGGGCACCCACATTTCTCCGATCTACCTGATGGTGGTCGGGTTTGTGATCGGAATTCTCGGCGGCTTTTTCGGTGTGGGCGGGAGTTTCCTGGCGGGTCCGGCGTTGTTTGCCGTCGGCGTCCCGATGAACTTCGTTGTCGGCACCGACCTGGCGCACATCGTCGGAAAATCCATCGTGGCGGCCAAGCGACACCGGATGCTGGGCAACGTGGACATCAAGCTGGGGTTGATCATGGTGATCGGCACGATTCTCGGGGTGGAAACCGGCGCGCAAATCATCCAGCAGTTGAAGCGGCACCGAAATGTGGATGCGGTGGTGGCCGTGGCGTTCGTGATCGTATTGGTTGGAATTTCGGCATTCATCGGCTGGGAGAGCTGGCAGACGTCGAAGATGCGGAAGACAGAACGCGCCGGCAAGTCACCGTCAAAACGCAAACTCAAACAGGATGCCTCGGCGATCGCCTACGTGGCGAAATACGTTCAAGGCCTGCATTTGCCGCCGATGGTTTCGTTGCCCAACTCGGGTATCGCGCGGATCTCGCTGTGGACGATTCTGGTCGTGGCATACGTGGGGGGAGTGTTCAGCGGATTTCTCGGAGGCGGCGCCGGATATGTGCGTATGCCGGCGCTGGTGTACGTGCTGGGGGTGCCGACGCATGTCGCCGTGGGGACGGATTTGTTCGAAGTGGTGATTTCCGCCAGCTACGGAACGTTCACGCACGCCCTCAAGGGCAACGTGGACATTCTGATCGCGCTGGTGATGCACACGGGCGCGGCCATCGGCGCACAAATCGGCGCGACGCTGACACAATATTTCCACGGAACGCGCATTCGTCTGGCGTTTGTGCCGCTGCCGTTGTTGGGGGCAGCGCTGATCGTTTACAGTCTGATCACGGGGCATCACCTGAAATGAAAACCAACGGGCCCATGAAAATCCTGTTTTGCAGCGACGGCTCCAGCCAGGCGGAAAGCGCCGTGAGGTTCGGCGCGTTGATTGCCGCGGCCTGCCAGGCCGAGACATCGATCCTGGGAATCGTCGAGAAGGCGGGCGAGGAGGACGCGGCGTTGCAAGCGCTACGGCGCGCGCAGAACATCCTGAAAGAACACCATCTCAACGCCGAGTTGATTACCAAGGCCGGCCGGCCGGTTCGGGAAATCGTCAAGCGCACGCAGGAAACCCGATACGATCTGGTGGTGATTGGCGCGGTGCGCAAAGGCACGCGCGGGCCGCGGTGGATGTCGGCGCGGGCGTACAAGATCATCGAGTCGGTTGGGCCGCCGGTGTTGGTGGTCATTGGGGAACGTCCCGCGCTGCGGCGGGTTCTACTTTGCACGGGGGGCACCCGGCAGGCGGACGCGACGGTGCAGTTCGGCGGGGAGATCGCGCGTTGTGTGAATGCGACGATCACGCTCCTGCAGGTGCTGGCCGAGCCGCCCGCGGTGTACGCGAATTTGATCCGGGTCGAGGAAGAGAGCGAGGACGAGCTGCTGCAGAAGAATACCCAGGTGGGGCGCAGCCTTCGTCATCAGAAGGAATTGCTGGAGAACATGGGGGTCCCGTGTGAGATTCGGCTGCGTCACGGGCTCGTGTTGAGTGAGTTGCTGGACGAACTCCAGCGAGCTGAATACGACCTGGTGGTATCAGGTTCGTCACCATCGCATAACAAGCTGCGCATGTACGTGATGGGCAACATCACGCGTGAAATTGTGAACCGGGCTGAAGTGCCGGTGCTGGTGGTGCGCGGCGACGTCCCAGCACACCGTGGCTTTGGGTATTTGATGTCCCATTTATTGAACCGGCCCAAAGAGGCGTCGGACACGAGCTAGAGGCGGCGTCAAATGATTGCGGTTCCGCAGTTGCCAAGAGGGCGATTCGCTGGCAATGTTTGGGAGGATGGCAATGGATTCTGACCTGAAAGCGCTTTTTGATTCGTGGCCGTACGACCCCGACGATTGCGTGCGCGTGATCACCATGGCCGACGGGCGCGAGGTCATGCAGGTGCGACTGCCCCTGGGCATCGAGCAGTACGAACTCGATGGCCGCCCGGATGGTTGCCGCCCCCACGGGGCCGAATCGGAGCTGGACCATCATCTGGCACGGCTCGAAGAGGCCCGGAAAACCGGCGCGGAACCCGGTTTTCGTCTCGGGCCCGATCAGTGCGTCGATTTGTTCAATGAAGGCGTGCTGTACTACTATCGCTACCTGCACATGTTTCAGTTCAAGGACTGGCCGCGGACGGTCCGCGACACGGCGCGCAATTTGAAGCTGTTCGATTTCGTGCATTCGTACGCCGCGCGGGAGGAAGACCGGCAGTATCTCGAACAATGGCGTCCGTACGTCCTGCGCATCAACGCGGTGGCCTCGGCGATGATTGCCACGGGCGAGAACGATCATCATCGGGCGCTGGCCATCGTGCACGCCGCTGCCGAAGCGATTGAGGCATTGTCGGAGATCGATGAAGACACGTTCCGGTTCGAGCGTCACCGTTCGGTTGAGGCGCTGCACGAGCTGGCCGGCGAAATCGAGAATAGCAAACCGCCGACCGAGCTGGAGCGACTGGAGAACCAGCTTCTGGAGGCGGTCACCGCCGAGCGTTACGAACGGGCGGCGGAACTTCGCGACCGCATCCGGTCGCTGCGCCAGCCGGAAAAGCGGGTGTAGGCACGGCCCGAAATGTCGCGGCGGTCATGGACGCTACCGAACGACCTGGGAATCGGCGGTCACTTCGACCACGCTCAGTGCTGGCTCCGACCCCGAAACGGATTAACGGGCTGGAAGCCCGTTCCACTGAAGCAGAACGCGGGGATGGACAGCTTGTCGAATTACCGGCGCGGGACTGCCACAGTGTCGGTTTCCCGGATCATCGTGCGCGGTGTCACTCACGTCGCGCGATTATAGATTTCATTCCGGCGGAGAACGTTACGACGGCACGTCGAACGCAGGCTGGACATTGGCATTGTCCATGCGAAAGAATCGGGCGGAGTACGAAAGTGATGTAGATGTAGACACAGATGTAGCTGTAGGGGGGTATGGAAATATGTATCAGCACGTGGTGGAGGTTTCGACGGAAGTTTTCCATCTGCTCCAAAAACGGGCGCCGGGATTCGTGGAGTGGGCGGAAGAGAAGAGCGGTCCAATCCAGAAGATAGTCCTGCCGGATGACGTGTACAACGAGTTTATCGATCGGGCGATTCATCATCGCCAAACGCTCGACGAAGTAGTCCGGGAAGTTTGCACACGACCGCAGAAGCCGGTGTCGCGCGACCGTGTGTCCGTCGGCAAGCTGTAGTTGTTGAGGGTGGGGATTTAGGCACACGACGGCGGCGTGGGCATTACGGCCAGGGACGCCGACATGCCGTTCGGATGGACGCCCACGCCGCAGTCGCCTCATGTAGGATTCTCGAGGCAACTCCAAAGCACGCCCGTGTCGTCGGACTCCGTTTGCGGCTACATCCGCAGATAGACGTAGGCGGCGAAGCCAACGGCGGCGGCACCTGCGGCGGCCGCGAGGGACCAGAGGAGGCTGCGTTTGCGGGCGGCGAGAGCGAACGTGGAAACGATCACCGCGAATTGCGCGCCGAGCATGCCGTAGAAGAATTGCTGGCTGCGTTTGTGATGACGTTCGGCGTCGAGGTTGCTCTTGCGGACCTGGAGTTCGTAGAGGTTGCCGATGGCTTGATTGAGACGGGCTTCGGCGTCGTAGCGGGCGGCGGTGTAGCGCAATCGGGCGGCGACGAAATCGCGGAGGAGAGATTTATCGCCGGTGCCGGTCACACTTTTCTCCAGTTGATCGATGGCCTGATTGATCGGCTTGGTGGCAGAATCGAAAGCCGTTGCGCGGTCTTTGGCGGCGGACAACAAAGCTTCGAGATCTTTGTCCTTCACCTTCGCGACGAGGGGCAGGATTTCCGATTCCGGTTTCTCATTCTCGATGGCTGCCAGAGCGGACTGCACCTCCGGGCTGGGCGCGGTCGCCGCGGGAAGAGTCGGCAACTCGCCTTTTGACAGTGCGATGAGGGCCTGTTGGCCAGCGGCCGATGGCAGGGCGGGATTGTTGTTTGCCAGGGCTGTCGCGTCGAGCGGATGGACGTCGCTGGTGTTTTGCAGGATGTCGATGGTGTTGCGCTGGATGGCGCCGCGGAGGCGTTTGGCCTGGAAGTAACCCCATTGGTCGCCCGCCTTGGATTGTTGCTGGGCGGCGAGGGAGCGGCTGTACTGGGCGCGGGTCATTTCGCTGGACGCCAATCCCGCTAACGCTGTCGCGATCACGGTCATGATGATGGGCGTGGCGACGAGGATCTTGCCCCACGGGGTTTGCTGAATGTCCTGCTTCAATTCATCCGGTATCGTCATCTTCGCCATAGAATCAGTCCTCCAGTGCAGTCGGGTCGCGACTACGTCGTGCTGTTAGCGAGAAAATTACACCAAACGACTGTCTTGTGGCGAGATCGGCGTTTGGGCTGATACGTGGCGGGCATGATGCGGGAAGTCAAGTGGATGGTCCGGTTGCTTCAGTTCTAACGGGCAGGCTGGCGGGGTTGCTGAATCGCCTGCTCTATGAAAGCTACAGCCCCTCATCAATTCACCAACGGTCACGCCAAGACCTTCTGCAACTGCCTGAATCGTGTAGAGGGTGGGGTTTTCCATGCCGCGTTCGATGCCCACCACTCCATTCCATGGTCGGGGCTTCTGCATCTCTGCGGATGTCAGAAAAACCGAATTTGTTTTGGCCAGGACTCCAAGTGCTTGCGAACACCATGCAGAACAGTCATCCGCGAAATTGCCTGCACATGACTTGCTCGTCGCCATGAAAAACACAAAGCCTCAGCCGCAAATCGCGCGAAAGTCTCCAGCCGGATACGATGAGATGCGTGATCCGGGTGGATACAAGCCGGGTCAGATCAACCCTCGTTTTCGAGCGATGTCTGCGGCTTGGGTGCGGTTTTGAGCCTGGAGCTTGCCGAGGATATTCGAGACGTGATTTTTCACCGTGCCTTCCGCGATGTGAAGCTTGTCAGCGATTTCCTTGTTGGCAATTCCCTGGGCCAACATCACGAGCACCTCATGTTCGCGGTCGGAAAGTGGCTCGATCAATTCATCGGTGGGATGCAGGGTGGCGCGGAGCGCGCGCGAGGCGATCTCCGGCTGGATGAACACTTCGCCAGACTGTACGGCGCGGATGGTCTCGATGAGCTTCGGTGCCGGCAGGTCCTTGAGAAGATAGCCGACCGCACCGGCTCGTACACCCGCAAAGACATAGTCGTCGCGGTCGAACGTGGTGAGGATGATGATTTTGGCTTCCGGCCAGGCTTGGCAGATGGCAGCGGTAGCTTCCACGCCGTTCTGCCCCGGCATCTGAATATCCATGAGAATGATGTCGGGGCGTAGTTCCAGGGCAAGTTTGACGGCGGTCGTGCCATCACCCGCTTCGCCCACAACCCGAAAACCAGACTCCAGGTCGAGGATGGTCTTCAATCCCTGACGCATGAGCGTCTGGTCTTCGGCGAGAAGAATTCGGATCGGTTTCATTCAAGCGATCAATCGCACGCGCGCCTCGATGATGGCTCCCTTCGGCTGTGCCGTTGTCAGCAGGAGCGTCCCGCCGACACCTTCCACGCGCTCCCGCAGACCGCGCAGGCCATAGTGACCCGGCTTGCTTTCAGCATCTGGCGGCAGACCGCCGCCATCGTCACTGACGCGTAGAACAGCCAACTGGGGCTGCAAACTCAGGCTGACGGCAACATGTCGAGCTTGCGCATGTTTTTCCACATTCGTCAATCCCTCCTGCGCGACGTGCCAGAGAGCTTCGGCCACGGCGGGCGGCAAGCCCTCTGCGCTTGACGTAACCTGGCAGTCGACTTTCAAGCCGGTGCGTCGGGCCACATCGGCACACAACGATTGGAGGGCCTGGGTCAGCGACTTGTCGCCCAAGCCGGGGGCGCGCAGGTTGGCCAGGGACCGGCGCAAGGCCTCGGTGCTGGAGCGGGACAACGTTTTCATTTCCTCCAACAACGGCCCCGCGCGATCGAGATCCACGGGCAACAATCTCTGGACGGCTTCCAATTGCACGGTCAACGTGACGAGCGAGTGGCCGAGGTTATCGTGGAGGTCCCGTGCCAGGCGTTCGCGCTCACGGAGTGTGGCGAGTTCGATTTCCCGGTCACGGGCCAGAACGAGTTCGCGTTTTGCCGCTTCGAGTTCGCGAATCAGCTCCGCACGCCCTTTGCTGATGTCGTCAATCCGCTTGATGAACAAGCCCATTACCATCCAGGACGCGAACACGGCGACGCGGAAGACCCACTCACCGACAGACCGGCTCGCGAGTTGGGCCCGGCCGAAGGCGGCGACCTCGATGACTGGTAGCGCGAGGATCGAAGCCGGAACGGAAAAGCTCGGCGACAGGATGGCACACATTTGCCCCACGTAGAGCCCGGCCAGCCATGAGAAATACGGGGCGATCAGCGACTCGGGAACGCAACAGGCCAGGCTGCCGACAAAATAGATGTGCCACCATCGGGGTGAAGCATCCAGCGGGGTAAAGACCCACCGTTTCAGATAGAGCCCCGTCTGAATGGCCGCCAAGATAACCAGCAGCAGTTCGCGGCGGTCCCAGTTTGGCCAATTATTGTAAAGGCTCTGACCCAGAAAGCAGGCGAGCAGTCCCAGCGTCATGATATGAAGTGCGATCTGTGGGGCCGCCAGGAGTCGCTTCACCTCGGGCGTCGGAGCGCTTGCATCTGGATTCATTGGTTGAATCATAACTGAAAATGACCTTTGTTGAAGTTTGTTTCTTTGATGGCAATTACCGAGAGGAGGCCAACTTGTTCTGAAGGGCCTCGTTCTGCGGGTACAAAGCCGCGCCGCGCTGCCACATTTGTTGGGCATTGTCGGGGTAGCCCGCCTTTAGATATTGCTCGCCCAGCAACACGTAGGACTGGGCATATTCCGGCTGCGGCGCCCGAGTCTCCTGCTGATCGATCAGCGTGGAGAGATTCTCCATGATCTCTTGCGACTTGTTCAAGTCTGCCGGCCAGTGCGTCAGCGCGGCGGCTTTCCAGAAGCGCGCGTCCCAGTTGTCGGGGTCGAGCGTCAATGCCTGGTCAAACGTTTGGTCGGCTTGCATGGCGAGGATGCTTTGCTGGCGAATGTCTTGAGTTGTCCCCAGCTTCTGAAGATAGGCCTGACCCAACACGGCGGAATACTCGGCAACCAACGGGTCGTCCTTGACGGCCTGTTGCAGTTGGGCAATCGCTTGATCCAACAGGCCGGTATCGCGGAGTTGTTTCCACGCCGCCTGCTTCTGCGCGAAGCTCGACTGGGGCAAGACCAGCGTTTGCAGCGGTTGACTGAAGGTCGCCGCGACAGACGGTTTGGCCGCCGACATGGGCGGAGCGACAGTGTGGAGAGCCGCTGTCGCCGGTTCGCCGGCCTGTTCCGTTCCGCTATGATCTCCCTCGACTGCTTCAGGCGCGCTCACGCTCGCCGACGAAGTTCTCGGAGGTGAGTTCGCGCTCGGTGCCGGAATTTCTGCAGATTGAACCGTGGTCTCGGCGGGAAGCGAAGGCGGATTGATTTGGCGTTTGACCATCACAAGGGCGGCGATTGCCACCAAGCCGATGCCGACCAATACCCATGTCAGTTTGCTCATATTGTTCCTTCCTCTGAGTTTTTGTCTTTCCTGTTTCGCTTGCTGGTCGCCAGCCCTGTAGCTGGTTCTCAGCGAACGCGCCTACTGTATCTTTCGAGGCGAACGGGCGAACAGACCCCAACGGCCTGATTTGAATAGGTCGAAAGTCATGGTGAAATCGTCCTGCCGTCACAGGTGGGCGGTCGAAGAGACGGGTTTCTTCTCGGGGTTGTCGACCAAACCCTTCATTCGGCTGCGCGGTCGGTGGCTGCAACAAGCTGGATTCCAGCCGGGCAGCTACGTCGTCATCGAGGTCGTCCGCCGGCGAATTGAGGATTACGGCACAACCGAGCCACGCGGAGAGCAATGGCACATGTCTATGAGAGCCCCCGCCGTCCCACCTACAACCAACTGAGTGAGCGGTCGCTCAACAGGCAGGCTGGCGGGGTTGCTGAATGGCCTACGCTATTTGCATCGGGACTGTCCTTCGCTTGGGGTACTCCCTTAGACCCCACCGCTACGCCCGCCGGATTTTGCCCGCGTCGACCAACTCCGCCCCGAACAACACGTATAGCGAACCGTTCAAAATGGCTCCCCGCTTTGGACGGTTTGCGGACCTTGCGGCCTGAACTTCCGAGGGCTGCCGTTGCGCCGTCGGCAAATCTCCGGCGCGTTTGCGACCCGGGATACGACGTGGTCGCGTCTCGAGGACTCGGCTCCGCTCGGCTGGTGCTGCGCGCGGCTTACCGGCCAGCTTGCAGTCGCGCCAACGCGTTCTGCACTTGGGTGAAATCGGGCTTAATCCGCAACGCCTGCTGCAAATGCTCTAACGCTTCCGCCGTCCTGCCCTGCCGCCCCAAGGCGACCCCCAGATTGTAGTGCGCCTCGGCGTAATCGGGTTTCGTACGCAGGGCCTGTTCGAAGTGAGCGATGGCTTCCTCGATCTTACCCGTTCGCACCAGAGCATTTCCCAGATTGTTGTGCGCCTCGGCAAAATCGGGCTTGATCTGCAGCGCCTGTTCGTAATGCCCGATCGCCTCTTGCAGCCGGCCCAGATGGACCAAGGCGAGCCCCAGATTGTAGTGCGCCTCGGCGTAATCGGGTTTGATTTGCAACGCCTGCTCCAAATGCTTGATTCCTTCCGTCATCCTACCGGTCTGGCCCAAGGCGAGCCCCAGATTGTTGTGCGCATAGGCATAGTCGGGCTTGATTCGCAGGGCCTGCTCGTAATGCTGGATGGCCTCCTGTGCCCGGCCTGCTTGATCCAGGGCGACCCCCAGATTGTAGTGCGCCTCGGCAGGATCAGGCTTGAGCCGCACCGCCTGCTCCCAAGGACTAATCGCCCCCTGCAGCCTGCCCTGTTGAACCAAAGCGAGCCCCAAGTTGTCGTGCGCCTTGGTATAGTCGGGCTTGATTCGCAGGGCCTGCTCGAAATGCTGGATTGCCTCCTGTACCCGGCCTGCTTGATCCAAGGCGAGCCCCAGATTGTTTTGCGCCTCGGCAAAATCGGGCTTGATCTGCAACGCCTGCTCCAAATGCTTGATTGCTTCCGTCATCCTGCCCGTGTGGCCCAAGGCGACCGCCAGGTTGTTGTGTGCCTCGGCAAGATCGGGCTTGAGCCGCAGGGCCTGCTCACAATGACTGATCGCCTCCTGCAGCCTGCCTTGTTGCGTCAAGGCCGTCCCCAGGTTGTTGTGCGCCTCGGCGTAATCGGGCTTGATTCGCAGGGCCTGTTCGAAGTGAGCGATGGCTTCCTGCGCCCTGCCAAGTCGTTCTAACGCCACCCCCAAGTTGAAGTCCGAGTCGGCACATTGTTCGACGCTGGCCAACAGGTTAAACGCCACCGAGAAGCCCAGCAGGAGGCACCAACACCACCGCGCTGCATGCCGCCAGACCGGCCGGTCAGCCAGCCCCGACTCCGGGGTCGGGGCCAGTGCGCGCTCCAAACTCAAGATGCCGGTCACAGCCAGCAGCACGAACGCGGGCAAGAAGTCCACCTCGTAGCGACCCTGGGCGGATACGAACAGGCCAAGTGTCAACGCAGCAATCCCGAAAAGCACGGCTACTGCCACCAAGAACTTGCACAACCTGGAACGTGTCTCCGCTGAGCGACCGCGCCACCCCAGGGGCACGGCCAGCGCCAGCCACACCAACGGAATATTGGTCAAGACGCCAAAGGTCTGCCCACAGCCCTCATAGCCCGCAGGCAATGGCGGCACTGTGCCCCAATTGACAAGGCTGTTTGTGCCGCCAACGGCGGTCACGACCTCATGTAGGAATGGAAACCGACCGCTCCAGCCCGACGGCTCCAGGAAATACACCCGAAAGTTGAACCACAGATATCGCAGACTGAAGAATTGCCGCGTGAGCAGCCGCACTCCGGACATCTGATAGTGCCCGCCGAACTCGAACGGACTGTCAAACCGCAACAGATTATAGAGCATCAGCCCCAGCCCGATAAGCATGATCGGGCCCGTCGCCGCCAGCAAGGAAACCCAGACCTTCCGGCGCTCTCGCCACGCCTGCGCCACCGGCACCAACAGGATGACCGCAGCGAACAACCAGGAAGGCCGCGCTCCCACGGCCAACCCGTAGGCCAGACTGGCCGCGGCCAGCCACCAGCACCGTCGTTTCGGCTCATGCGCAGCCTTCCAAATCGCCGCCAAGGCCAGCATCGTCAGCGCGTAGCCACAACTGATCGCCACCTCGTACACATCACACCGCGCCAACATTACCGGGACACCCGTCGCCAAGCCGAGCGCGAGCGTGGCGGCGGCCACTACCCAGACGCTGACCTCGGCAAAGTAGCTCCGCCAGAGAGAGCGCAGCAGGTACACACTGGCCAGAAAGCCCATGGCACAAACGATCAGTCCGGCTTGTCCGTAGGAAAGGTAGCGGCCGGTCAGGGCGACGTACGGCCAGAACAATATCAAGGCGGGTGTGACCCCGAAGTACAAGAAGAGCCTGCCCTTGTAATAGCTCAGGTCGTGCAACCCGTACGGCACAAACCGATAGAGTGCATTCTCAATTGGATCGTAGGGGTCAGCGAGCTGCGCCAGCCCGGGCGGTACCTCCTTTTTCAGGCTGAGCTGACCCGCACGAAAACCCTGTACCAATAAATTGTAGTCATTGTCAGCCGCACTCAGACTCCCCGATAAAAGAACACCGGAGTGGGCCGCGCACACATATACCCCGATGACCAGCGCGCACGCTGCGGCCAAGATTCCGCACGGCATCCACGAGCACCTTGCTCTGGGTGCCTCCGCCTCGCGGCCATCTGACTGGTTGTCGATCATCTTTGGCCCAAGCACCCGCTGTTGCAGTTCCCGTTAATCGGAAGATAGGGGCGGTGACCCGGTAGCCGAAGCCCTGCTTCATTCTTCCGATGCGAGTGGATTCCGCCTTCCGACGGTTGGACGGGTTTGGATAATAGCCCTCGGGTGTTCCTTCTGCAATCCCTCCCCAGTTTGGACGATTTGCGAACCTTTAGGGTTCAGTTGCCCAGACCACGCACGACGCGGTCGCCGTTTGCCGTGAAGACAACATCACGGCGTCACATGCGGCTGGTGCCGCATTCGGCTCCACGAGGCGTTGCCTCGTTCGGCTTGGCCATGGAATCTGTCCTCCCGTGCAGTCGGGTCGCAACTACATCGTGCTGTGGGCGAGAAAATTACACCAGATGACGGTCCGGAGGCGAGATCGGCGTTAGGGCTGGCACGTGGCAGGCATCCGACCCGGCGAATTGAGGATCACGGTACAGCCGGGCTGTGCGGAGGGTCAAATTTAGTGTTGACTAACTCTCTTAGTAAAGGCTAACTGTCGCTCAGTCTCGGTCGCTCGGAAAAACCCCATGCTGGAGGCGTTGTGCGCAAGCATCTCGTACTGGTGACATCATGGATTGTTGTTGTGGTTCTCGTGCTGGCAGGCGGACTCGCGTCCGCTCAGAGCAACAGCACGCCGTCCGCCGTTCCAACGGCTCCCCCGTCGGCAGGCCCGAGCACGGCAGAAAACGGAACAAATTCCCCCGTCAAGCTCCCAGAAATGGTTGTCACGGCGCAGTTGGATGCGGCCCGCGAACAGATTGCACCCAGTTTGGGAGCGGTCACTTACAAGATTGGCGCGAACCAGATTCAATCGACAGGGCAAGGTGAGAACTCTTCCTTTCAGCAGGTGCTGCTACAGGCGCCGGGCGTGGTGCAGGAGGAATTCGGGGAGGTCCATGTCCGTGGCGATCACGGCGACGTGCAATACCGAATCAATGGGGTTTCACTTCCAGAGAGTCTCAATGGTTTTGGGCAGGAAATTGACACCCACCTGATCCAATCGGTCACGCTGATCACCGGAACGATGCCGGCCCAGTTTGGCGACCGTACGGCAGGCATTATTGACGTCACAACCAAGACAGGTTCCCAACTCAACGGCAACGAGTTCTCCATGTATGGTGGCAGCTACGACACGATTCAGCCATCCCTCCAACTTGGCGGCACCACGAGCAACCTGGATTATTTCATCAGCGCCTCCTATTTGCACAATGATGTCGGCATTGATAACACGACCGCAAGCCCCGATCCGCTGCATGATGAAGCCGATCAGGAAAAACTCTTTGGCTATTTCTCCCACCGCCTTAGCGACACGAGCCGGCTGACGTTGCTGCTCAGCGGTTCGTACGCCGATTTCCAGATCCCCAACACGCCGGGGCTCTCGCCGACATATGAATTGGCAGGAAATCCCCCAGCCGATTCGGCTGATATAAATGAAAACCAGAACGAACAGAATTATTACGCCGTGCTCTCCTATCAGGTAGCGGCGGGCAACCTTTCGGCGCAAGTTTCCGCCTTGACCCGCTACACTGACATCCGGTTTTCGCCCGATCAGACACAAGACCTTCTATTCGACGGCAACGCCGCACAGGTGAAGAACAGCGATCTCGCCAACGGACTTCAGTTGGATGCGTCGTATATCCTAGGCGATCGCCACACCATCCGCGCGGGGATGCTGGCCACGTATGACATCGAACGACTCGATACCGGGTCCGCTGTCTTTCCTGCCGGTTCACAATTCGCCCCAAATCCACCAGACAACGAGCTGCCGACACCGACGCCGCAATCGTCCACCACTCCAGTCATGATAACTGCCAACGGTGGGAACAGCGGGTTGACTTCCGGCATTTACTTGCAAGACGAGTGGTTGCTGACCGAAGGGCTCACCTTGAACTACGGCGTTCGTTATGACCGCTTCGATGTCACCTTCGATCACGAATACCAGGTCAGCCCGCGCGTCAATCTGGTTTGGAAGATTGACCCTGCAACAGTTGCCCACATCGGCTACGCGCGTTATTTCATGCCGCCGACATTGCAATACGTTCCATTGTCAACCGTCAGGAAATTCGAATACACCACTGATGCTCCTTTCAGTGATCGGGACGATCCCCCCAAAGTCGAACGCGATCATTATTTTGATGCCGGCATTTCCCAAGCGATCACGCCTCCTTGGCAAGTCACCGTGGACTCTTTCTGTAAGCTGGCCAAGAATCTTCTCGATGATGGACAGTTTGGCGCCGCAGTTATTCTCAATAATTTTAATTATACGTCGGGCACGGTTTATGGCGCGGAGTTGGGCAGCACGTACAAGCAAGGGCCCATATCTGCGTATGGCAATTTTTCGTATGTCCAAACGTGGGCGCACAACATTGACTCGGTTGAAAATGAGTTCCCGAACAACGAGCTGGCGTACGTGTCCGCGAATAACATCCAACTGGATCATCAAGGACGGTTCACCGGTTCGGGCGGCATCTCTTATATTTTTCTGAAATACAACCGGCTCTATACAGATTTCCTTTATGGCAATGGTTTGCGCGCGGGGTTCGCCAACCTTGAGAAGCTGCCCGCCTATTGGACACAGAACGTGGGTGTCGAGCACGTGTTCCCCGTGCATTCCGGGGGCATCCGAGAGGTGAAGTTGCGATTCGATTGCCTCAACGTCTTCGACGAGGTGTACGAAATACGCAATGGCACCGGTATTGGGATCGCGGCTCCGGCATACGGTCAGCGCCGCGCCTTTTACGGCGGGCTCGCGGTGGACTTTTAAGAACGAGAGGGGCACATTTGAAGCATCTTACAAGGGCGCACATGGCGCGACAATGCCCGTTGACAAATGTTTGCGCGGGAAAGGCAAACCCCCGCCACGATTCTTTGCGTGCCGGGCGCTGCAAGTCGTCCGATAAAACAAGTCATCCGCCATTGAAAAATGTCTAGACAGGCTGTATACGGTTGTGTATAGTCGGCGAGGTTGTTTGTTGTTTGAAATATAGGGGCAGGAGTCAGGAGCCAGAATCCAGGAGCCAGAATCCAGGAGCCAGAATCCAGGAGCCAGAAGGCTGGGAGGCATGGCTACCCTTCGGCGCTGCTCAGGGTAAACAGGGCGGGCGGGGCTGCGCAAAAAAGTAAAAATTGTAAAACGAACCCAAGTTTATTCAAGCCGGCGTGGAAATTTGTTCCGGACAAAGCCAAAAACGAAGCCAAGTTGGAGGGCTCGATGGGGTCTAAAATGCCAAAAACGGGAATAACAACACGGACCCGATTTTTGGAGGGGTGCAAGTTTCATAAAGAACCGATAACCAATGACTTACAAACATCGAGTGTCCGAACACTTTAGGCTCGTCGATTGAAAACGAACCCAAATTCATGGACGCATAGTTGCGCGTTGATGTGGTTGAGGGACAATAAATGGGTCTTTTTGGAGCAGGTTGGCCCCGCCCAAGGGTCATTCTTTGGCTTTGGTGACGTAGGCGATGAATTTGGTTTCGAAGGAGTCGAGGCCGGAGTATTTGCTGCTGTAGACGTCCTGCCAGGCGGAGTCGAAACGCGAGCCGTCGCCGGAGAGCTTGATGAATTTCAACAACGGATTTATGCCGCCGTGCTGGTAGTAGAGGAAGGTGACGAGCAGGCGGGATTCGTTGTAGAAATCGACGACCTGGTCGCGGGAGCGCGGGTAATCGACGGCGCTGGTGAGTTCGCTGAGCGGGATGTAGTCGGCGCGGGCGAGGTGGTCGGGGACGTTGCCGAGCGTGTAGCCGCGGGCCTTGAGGTAATTGCGGTAGAGGCGGACGCCTTCGAATTCGGCGAAGCCTTCATTGAGCCAGAGCGGGATGTCGCCGGCGATGAAGCGGTGAAGGACGAGGTGGGTCATCTCGTGCGGGAGGGTCGGGCCCTGGAACTTGAAATGGGGGCGCGAGGCGAAGAACAGTTCGCGGCCGGTGCACCAGCCACCGGTCCATTCCTCCATTTTGCCGGTGCCGACGAATTCGCGCCAGACCAGCGGGTTGAGGAAGACATAGATGTGGCATTTGCGTTCGAAGGAATCCTGGGTGACGCCGATGTCCTGCTTGATGAGGCCGTAGGACCATTCGGCCCACGCGGAGAGCTGGGGGACGGAGAAGCCGGTCTCGGTGTGGAAGATGAAATGGTCGGACTCGCTGTGCTGCCATTGGACGGACTTGAGGTTCAGGGCGGCGTCGCCCTGACGGGAGACGGATTTTTCGCTGAGCTGGTCGAACGGGAGGAGTTTCAGGTGATACTCGCCCGGCGGGAGGGCATCTTCGTCGTTGGTTTGGGCCAGGGCCTGAAGGCTGAGGAGGGCGGCGCCGATGAAGCCGGCGGCCACGGCGAGGAATCGTCTCATGGGCGTTTGTATAGAGGCGGGGCGCGGTCAGTTCCAGAGAAATCGACGGGGGCGGATTCCCGCTTGTGCCGGGGTTGGGGAAGTTGCTAAGACTGCGGGGTCATGGGAGCCCAATGGAAACAAAAGGGGCGCGAGATCAGCGCGCTGAAGCGCGGCCAGCTGTTCGGCAAACTGGTGAAGGAAATCGTTGTCGCCGTGAAGTTGGGCGGTCCCGATCCCGATTTGAATGCGCGGTTGCATGCGGCGTTGGAGACCGCGCGAAAACATTCGGTGCCGCGCGACACCATCGAGCGGGCCATCAAGAAGGGCGCGGGCCAGACAGGCGAGGCGGTTAATTATGAACTGGTCACCTACGAAGGGTTCGCGCCCGGGAAGGTGCCGGTCATCGTGGAGTGTCTGACCGACAATCGCAACCGCACGGCACCGGAGATTCGGGCGCTGTTCAAGGCCGGGCAGTTCGGGTCGCCGGGCAGCGTGGCGTGGCTGTTCGAGCATGTCGGGCTGGTGGAGGCGCATCATCCGACCGCGGGCCAGGACCTGGAAGCGGTGGCCATTGAGGCGGGCGCGCAGAACGTCGAACCGCTGGTGAGCGACGATGTGCCAGCGGGCCATGGCGGCGCGCGGTTCTATTGCGACCGGGGCGATGTGAACGGCGTGAGCCAGGCACTGAAGAAGGCGGGTTGGACGGTGACCACCGCCGAGATGAGTTACGTGGCCAAGAGCGAGGTGGAAGCGCCCGCCGGCCAACGGGCGGAGATCGAAGCGTTCCTCACGGCCATCGACGAGCACGATGACGTCCACCGCGTGTACACCGCGATGAAGTGACCGGGGCGGCGGCGCGGGGTTGTCGCGGTTACGTCGCGGTTTCCAACCCTCGCAAATACTGGAAGGAGTAAATCCCCGAGGTATGGCCGTCGGCCCACTGCGGCTGGATGGCGTAGCCGCCGACGTATTGCCAGCCGCGCAACTCGAAGCTGGACGGCGTGAGGGTTTGCGGCGGCGGCTTGTATTCGACCATCACGTTGGTTTCGCCCTTGCACATGGCGCACGGACAGGCGCGGCGCAGGGCTTCGAGCTCGAAATAGCTTTCGTGTCCATCATCCCAGGCGATGGCGAGGATATTGTTGACGACTTCGATGGTCCTGGGCTTCACGATTTTCTGGCGGCCTTGTTGATGTTGACGCCGACTTTCGGACAAAGGTCGTTGACCGAGCAATTCGGGCAGTTCGGATTTCTCGCCAGGCACACGCGCCGCCCGTGAAACTGTAACAGATGACAGAACTTCGTCCAGTCCTTCCGCGGGACGATCCTTACGAGGTCGGCTTCGATTTTGTCGGGGTCGTCCTGGGTCGTCAACCCGAGCCGCTGCGACAGTCGCCGGGTGTGGGTATCGACCACGACGGCTGGCTGGCCGAAGGCATTGGCGAGGATGGCGTTGGCGGTTTTGCGACCGACGCCGGGTAGTTTCAGGAGGTCGTCCATGTTGTCGGGGACGTTGCCGCCGAAATCTTTTACCAGCATCGCGGCGGCCTTTTGGATCGAGCGCGTCTTCTGGCGGAAGAAATTGATGCGGCTCACCTGCTGTTGCAGCGCGGCCTCGGATTCGCCCGAGTAGTCGGCAGCCGCGCGATACTTTCGGAACAGGTTCGGCGTCACGAGATTGACAAGGTCATCGCGTGCCTGGGCGGCGAGGATGAGCGCGACGAGCAGATCGAGCGGCGTGGTAAAATCCAGCGCGAGTTTCGCATCCGGATGCGTCCGCTTCAGGACGGCAATGATCTTCCGGACGCGAGCCTGCCTGGCGGCTGGGAACTCCCGGGCCATGACGGGTCAGGGCGACGTCACGAGCTGCTCGAATTGCGGGTTGCCGCGCAACGGCGCGAACGCCGGGTCGTTGGTGGCCTTGGCGCGAAGGCCCGGCATTAGTTGGAACGCCCGTTGCAGCAAGGCAATCGCTTCGCCGTTGTTGTGTTGCATGGACCGGACCATGGCAATCGAGTAGAAGGAGCGCGGATCCTGCGGGTATCGCTGCGACATAAGTTGCAGCGCGGCGACGGCGGCATCGGGTTGGCCGAAATTCATGTAGGTCTGGGCGGCCTGCAGCATCTCGTCCGGACTGATGCCATCCTGCGTCAGATAACTTTGCAACAGCGGCCCGACGCGGTCGCTCCGGCCGGCTTTCGAGTACGCCTGGCCCAGTTGCACCATCGTGTTGAAATCGCGCGGGTTGTTGGAATGGGCGGCTTCCAATTGGGGAAGCTCCGATCGCGATTGCCGGAGGTCCCGGATCTGGTCGATGGCCGAGGATATTTTTGAATTGAGCGGGTCGAGCCGCTGCAACGCCTCGAGAGTAGCCGACGCGTCCTCGGGCCGGCCCAGTTCCATATAAAGTTGCGCGAGACGGAAATTGCCTTCGGGGCTCTCGGGGCAGAGGTCGAGGGATTGCTTGAACGCGTAAATGGCTTCGTTCGCCATGTGGCGATAGGCGTAGATGCCGCCGATCGCCGATCGCAGTTTGGAAAACGTCTTTTGCGCATCGGGGTCGCCGTGGAACTCGGGCCGCGCCTTGAAATCCTCGACCAGTTTGTCCCAATACTCCTTGTCGCGTTTCACGATATCGGCCCAGAGTTGTGGGTCCTTGTCGGGAGCCGGCAGTTCATCGTGATTGATCTTCATGATGATGCCGAACGGTGTGAGATACGGGAACATCCAGGGAATGACGTAGCTTTCCTCGATGTAGAAGGCGTGCTTGTCCTTGGCGTGATCGAAAATCCACCGGGTGAGGATGCCGTTGATGTTCATGACGCCCTGCACGCCACGGACCTGGACCGCCCCGCCCTCGATGGTGACCCGTTCGTCGGCGCTGAGGTGTTCCCCGTGCGCTTCGCGAACTTGCACATCGTTGATGTATTCCTGGAACGCGCGTTGCGTGTCCATCTCGCTGGGAATCCAGATCGGCTCTTTGGGATACATCGAGTCGCGATGAAGATGATGCCATCCCCAACGGAAAAGCGCGCGCTGCCATGGCAAGCGGCGCTCGAGCGTCTGGGGATTGTTGGGATCGGGCCGGGAATAATCGTAGTGATCGCGGATATAGGACATGTACGTGCTGTCGGCCAGTGCGTTTTGGGTGATGATATACACGTCGCGGCGGTCGAAGCTCGGGCCGCCCTGTGGATCAAAGTGCGGGTCGCGGTAGCGGTCGCGAGAGCTGACCCGACTCTCGCAAAAAATCATGTACGTGGGGACAAACCGGCCCGGATCGGTGCCGCCGTAGAGAACCGCGTCCTTGTCCATGTCCGGATAGCCGCCGCCCGGCACGAACATGCGGTAGCCGAATTGATAGCCGAAATCATGGCCGTACAGGTTGCAAATCTTTAGATTGCGGGACAGCGGGATCACCGGCAGGGCCAAGAGGGCCACGCACAGCGCGCGCATGATAACGCGCGGAAATTCCCGCCACCGAGACAGCACCCACGCTGCGGCCAGCGCCATGCCGAAGCCGATCATCATCGCGAAGAAGCCATGGGCTGGGGCAAAAAACTTTTTGTTGATTTCCTGGTTCTGCATGTCGAGGCCGGGATTGATAATGAACAGCAGGCCGATACTGGTAGTCACGAACGCTGCCCACACAAAAATCAGCCAGGCGCGCGCGCGCTGGTTAATGGATTCGCAAATGCAGATCGGCCAGACCGCCAAGAACATTAGCCCCAAACCAAATGCGAGCACCTCGAGATTCAGCCAGCCTTCCAGATGTGACACCAATAGCACCAATCCGAAAAACAACAGTCCGCCTCCAAATGCCGCCCACCGTTGCCTGCGAGCCAACATCCAAAGAGGCAGCACCCAGGTGAGGAGGGCGAACAGACACAGCGGCGTCGAGTACTGCTGAAACATTGCGAGCGCGAATAGTTTTATCTGAATGAAGAACGCCGGACTCAGCGGACTCGCGATGTTGAGTCTTTCGTACTGGCCACGCGTGATGTGATGCAGGAATCCCTGCTTCGTATAGGAGTAGCCCCAGTTCATCGGCGGATTGGTCGAGGATGCCACCGGCATGTAAAAGTAAAATGCCGCGCCTGCCAGAAACATTGCCGTGCAAATCAACGCACGTCGGAAATTGAGCCAGCCGCGCTGTCCGAAAAAGAATATCATCGCAACCCCCGCGGCCCACGTACCGATTGTCCACCACGTGTACGTGTGATCCAGCAGTGAGTGACCGGGCGGTGTCTCCAGCCACGCCCACAGCAGCAAACCGGCGCCGGCACTGAAAAGCACTGCTACGAACAGTTCCCAAAATGCCGACAACGCCGGCATCACCACGGCCATCTGGACTGGCTGCCGTTCCCAGACCGACAGGACGGTCACCGCCAGCGCTCCCACCATGAATGGGACGGCCATCACAGCAATCGTCTGATGGTTCGAGATGCCGAGCGCGTACAGCAAGATGGTCGCATACAAGAATGCGTGCCGTTGCGGGCGCATCATCCACGCAAAAAACGTGCACGCCGTGATAATGAACATGAACACATTCAGCACGCGCATTTCGGGCACGCAGGCCCACAGCCAGACCCCGCGGTTGAATCCAAACAGCAGGGCCACGGTCGCCCCAATCGTCAGAGCGATCCAATGCTTCATCGAGTCTTCGATTTCCCGCGCCCACGTCACGGAGCGAAGCAGCATCTCGATCGAACGCGTCATTAGCAACGTCAGCACGCCGACCACCAGCGCGCCCGTCAGCACCGACATCAGGCAAATGCGATAGGCGGGATTACCGAACGGCACAAAATGTCGCCATACCCACCCGAGAAACGCCCACAGGGGATACCCTGGCGGATGCGGCACGCCGAAATTGAACGCGCCCGTGACCAACTCGCCCGAGTCTTCCAAGGTCACTTCGGGCGACATGAAGTGGAGAAAAGCCAAACCCGCAACCAGGAATGTGACTGCGGCTGCAACCCAATCTTCGGGTGTAAAGAAATGGCGCAAGGCTTGCGGTGGTTCCGGTGCGACTGCTGGTTGCGGTGCAACCGCGACCGCAATAGGAGCGACAGCGCGAGCGGTTGAATTCGTCGGCCTACGGTTTTTTTTACCCATAATAGTGGCTCGTCAGTATCACAATTGAGGCGTTAGCGTCGGATTTGAATATTCGTCAGTATGGATGGGGAGCGCAACACGGCAACTGTGTTTCTACCCATCGGGTAAGCCGCTGCGAGTTTGGTCTCCCACGAAGTCGACGACGGTAGGAGCGCGGTACCACCAATCAGCGCTATCGTGTCTCCGCGAGACGTCGCCCGTGATGACCGGGGAAGCCAGTTCCATCCCACCACCAGCGCCAGGGACAATGCGCCGGCCAGCGCGACCTGAAAACCAGAGTGGTGACCGAACAGCCAAGACATTGACCTGGATTGCGTTACCGGTCGATCCATCTCATGCTGAATGCGCCGCCGCGCCGGCGACGGCAGCGGCGACGGCCGGAGAGTATTGAGTTGATCCTCCAACACCTCGAATGGTGTCCTCATGGTGTGCCTTCTTTCGCGAGTAGTTGCCGCAATGCGGCGAGCGCCAACCGATAGCGGGAGGCGACCGTGTTCGGCGATTCGTCCGTCACGGTGGCAATTTGCTGGAATGTCAGTTCACCCCAGACCTTCAACGTGAGGACCTCCCGCTGCTCAACGGACAAACGGTGGATCGCCGCTTCCAACCGGGCGCGCTCCTCAGCCTGTTCCAGAGACGATTCGAACAACGGCGGTTGGCCGTACAGAGACTCCCCCGCGGTGACCTCGCGCCGGTGTCGACGGGCCGCTTGTCGCTGGCGGTCGAGCACCGTATAGCGCACGGCCGCGTAGCAAAGGGCCGGCAAATCCGGTTCGGTAACGCCGTTGTTGGCGTGTTTGCGCCAGACGCGGAGGAACGCTTCCTGCACCACGTCCGCGGCGTCGGCGTCGTTGCGGCACAACTGCCGGGCGTACAAAAACAAGCCGTCCCCACACCGGTGGAGCATCCGATGCCACATGGTTCGTTCTGTTGCGTCGTCGGTCACGCTGCTGAGGCTTTGCCAAAGACTAATCGTCGCCGAATGCGTCATTTGTCACCGCCGGCGCGATTGATCCAAAGGCGTTTCGGGTTGTGGAACGGGGTTGTCACAGGGATTCCTGGTTTTCCACCTGCTCCAGACAGCGCATCGCCTGCAGGTTTTTCACATAGGCCTCGAGCCGTTCTTCCTCGTCCAGTATGTTGCGCACCCGCAAAATCGAGCGCACCCGCACCATCAACTCCAGCGCGTGGATCGGCTTCGCGAGAAAATCGTCCGCGCCGGCAATGATGCTTTCCTCCAGCGCCCGTTTGGCGTCCACCGCGGACACCACAATCACGCGGATATCGCGGGTGCGCGGGTCCGCACGCAACTGTCGGCACACCTCGATACCCGAAAGCTCCGGCATCATGATGTCCAGCAGGACGAGGTGTGGCTGCTTCGCCACGGCCAGTTCCAACGCCTCAGTGCCGTCGGCCGCCGCCAACACTTCGTGACCCAGCTCGCTCAACAGAGCGGTCTCGTATTCACGAATCGCCGGTTCGTCATCGACGATCAGGATTCTCGCCCGCGTTGGCGCCTCGTTCATGTCGTTTCTCATGCCACCCTAATGACGGAAGTGTCGGATGCCCGTGAAGACCATTGCCAGGTCGCGCTTGTCTGCCGCCGCAATCACTTCGGCGTCGCGCACGCTGCCGCCAGGCTGAATCACCGCCGTCGCGCCTGCTTCGGCCGCGGCGATCACGCCATCGGCAAACGGGAAAAAGGCGTCGCTGGCCACCGCGCTGCCGCGGAGATCAAGCCCGGCTTCTTTGGCTTTCCATACGGCTATTTTCGACGAATCCACACGGCTCATTTGACCCGCCCCAATACCGAGCGTTCGACTGGTTCGACCATCGGCACGCGCAAACACGATCGCATTGGATTTCACGTGCTTGACCACGCGCCACGCGAACAGGATCGCGTGCCGCTCTTCCTGCGTCGGATGCCGTTTGGTAACGATCTTCATATCCGCCGCGGAAACCAGCCGTGTATCACGTTCTTGCGCCAACAACCCGCCGGTGACCGAACGCAACGTCAAACCGTCGGCGGTCGGCAGCAAATTCTTCATGAGGCGCAGGTTTTTCTTTCGTTGCAAAATGGCGAGCGCCCCGGCTTCAAAATCCGGAGCCACGATCACCTCACTGAAGATCTCAGCAATCGCCCCGGCGATCGCTGCATCCAGGGAGCGGTTGACGGCGATGATCCCGCCGAACGGCGCTTGTTTGTCCGTTTCGTACGCCAGATGCCAGGCGTCGAGCAATGTCGCGGCGCTTCCCACTCCGCAAGGATTGGTGTGCTTGACAATGGCGACCGTGGGCTCGTCAAACTCGGCCACCAACTCGGCGGCGGCCGTCAGGTCGAGTATGTTGTTGTAGGAAAGCTCCTTGCCGTGGAGCTGACGGAAGTGCTCAAAGAACCCGCCGTACAACGCCGCCGCCTGATGCGGGTTCTCGCCGTAACGCAGGTCCTGCGCTTTTCTCAGCGAGAGGCTCAGCGTTTCCGGTAGCGGCGCCACCGTTTCGGCCTTCGTCTTCATCCGTTCGGCGTGGAGATACTGGGCGATGGCTGCGTCGTATCGCGACGTGGTTTCAAAAACCTTCACCGCGAGCTTCCAACGAAACTTTTCGCAGGTGTTGCCGCCGTGTTCCTTGATGTCGTGGAGCACCGCGGCGTAATCGGACGGGTCAACGACCACGGTGACGCTGGCGTGGTTTTTTGCGGCGCTGCGCAACAGGCTCGGCCCGCCAATGTCGATGTTCTCGATGGCCTCGTGCAAGGAGACATCCGGGTTGGCGACAGTCTTCTCGAATGGATACAGATTCACAATCACCAAATCAATGGGCTTGATCCCGTGCCTGGCCGCTTGCGCCTCGTGGTCCGGATTTCCACGAAGATACAGCAACCCACCGTGCACTTTCGGGTGCAGCGTCTTGAGGCGTCCATCCAGCATTTCGGGGAAGCCGGTAAACTCGCCAATTTCGACCACGGGAATCCCTGCGTCCTTCAGGGAACGCGCCGTGCCGCCCGTGGAGACGATCTCAATCCCCAGCGCGTGCAATTCTTTTGCGAAATCGACCAGCCCCGTCTTGTCCGAAACACTTATCAGGGCCCGTTGAATCTTGGCCATAACCAGCCAAGGGTAGCGGATGCGCGGTCGAGCTTCAATCGAATTTCAACTCAGGGGATTCGGCCCGGACAAGCTCCCAAATGGAGTCATTTTTGCGAAAATAGAGGCGAAATCGGTCTTCTCGAGCCTCGCTGTCGGACAGGCTGCCGCGGGCTTTGGCGATGATCTTGGCAATGAATACGGCCTGGGCTTTTTGGTGGTCGGAATCGACGGTCACGGTCAGGTCACTAATATGGATGAAGATCGGGTCATACTGTGCCCGGTAGGAATGCACCGTGCCGAGCAGGGTAGATTTGTCCAAGCCCCAACTGTCGCTGTAATCGCTGGCCAATGCGTTCGACAATTTCACGATGTCGCCCTTTTCCACCGCGCTGGCCATGGTGGAAATCTGGCGCTGGATGCGCATTTCATCCGTCACGAAGAGCCATTGCCAGGCCCGCCAGAGCGCGAAGACGACCATTGCGGCCACGGCAATTCGCAGCACCCATTTCATCGTTTCCACCTCCAATGACCGATCATCCACGCTTGCACGAGCCGCGTGGCCACAAGCCCTTGAACGTAGTCCTCACGTTCGAGGTCGCGGTTGTCACCGCACACAAACACTTTGCCCGCAGGCACTGCTATCGATTCCATCTGCCAGCCGGGGTTGGCCTTGGTGTACGGCTCGGGAAGCGGTTTGCCGTTAATCATGAACACACCGTGGTTGATCGAGACGGTTTCGCCGGGTACGGCAATCACGCGTTTCACAAAATAGAGCGGCGGATCGTCCGCCGTCCGGAAGACCACGACATCGCCTCGGCGTGGTTGGTAGTGTCGCACCCGTCGCATCAGGCAGAAATCCCATGATTTCAACGCGGGCGACATGCTGTCGCCGATGACCACGTACGGCGTGACGACAAATTTTACCACAAGGAACACGCCCAAAACGACGATCCCGCCCCAGACAACTGATTTGACGCGGCGTTTCACTCGATGACGACCGTGGGCTTGCCTTTACGGATTTCGCCGATGACGAAAGATTTCACGCCCTGGCGCGTGGCGACTTTCTGCACGGCGGGAACGGATTGGGGATCGACGATGAGCACCATGCCGATACCCATGTTGAACACGCGGTGCATTTCCTCGTCGGTTACGCCGCCGGCTTCCTGCAACAGTTTGAAGATCGGCAGGACATCCCACGAGCCACTGCGGATGACGGCCATGCAATTATTCGGCAACACCCGCGGGATATTGTCGTAGAACCCGCCGCCGGTGATGTGGGCAGCGCCATGGATCGGGGTTCGGGGTTCACGGTTCGCGGTTCGGAGTTGTTGGATGACCGGCCAATAGTTGCGGTGGACCTTAAGAAGTTCTTCGGCGAACGTGCAGCCGAGCGCGCCATGATAGTCATCGAGCCGCACGCGCATCTGAGCAAAGAGAATCTGCCGCGCCAGGGAATAGCCGTTGGTGTGCAGCCCGGTGCTGGCCAGACCGACGATCGCGTCGCCGGGGCGGATGCGCGCGCCGTCGATGATCTGGTCGCGTTCGACCACGCCGACGATGGTACTGACCAGATCGTAATCGCCGGCGGCGTACAGGTCGGGCATCTGTGCGGTTTCGCCGCCGATGAGGGCGCAGCCCGCGTCCGCGCAGGCTTTTGCGAGACCGTGGATGAGCTGGCCGAACACGCGGGGTTCCAGTTTGCCCATGCCGATGTAATCGAGGAAGAACAGGGGTTCGGCGCCGAGCACGGCGATATCGTTCACGCAATGACTCACGAGGTCCTGGCCGACCGTATCGTGTTTGTTGAGCGCGACGGCGATTTTGAGTTTTGTGCCGACGCCGTCCATGCTGCTGACCAGCACGGGCTGCTGGTACTTCTTCGTGTCGAGCGCGAAGAGGCCGCCGAATCCGCCAATCGACCCTAAAACTTCCGGGCGTCGCGTCTTGCGGACTTTCTGTTTAAGTCCGGCCTTCAGCGTGTCGGCGAGATGGATGTTTACGCCCGCGCCAGCATACGCGTTCTCGGTTGACCTGTGGGAACTCACGCCGTGTAATTTGTGGGAAGATAATAGAAATTGCAAGGGTGCCTGACGGCCGGAGTTGGCGGGGCACACGGGCAACGTGGTCATGCACACGCAACTGCTGCGGTTGACGTGGGGAGGGAGAAGCCGGAAGTTTTTCCTGTGGATACGAAGGGGCCAGTTTGGTATGACTTTCGGCGATGCCGCAACAAGTTACATGGAAGCAACTCGTTGCCGACGCTCTGCGGGAACTTGGCGGCGCGGCTTCTCTCAAGGAAATTACGGCGAAACTGAAGAACGATCCTCGGCGCCCAGACACCGCGACGTGGGACGCGACAATTCGCCGGGTGGTCCGCCAATACAATATCTTTGAGCCGTTGAAAACGGCGAAGGGTGAAGCTGGCTACCGGTTGGTACAAATGCCGATCCCTTCTACGTCACCCGATAAACACGACGATCCGCACGGCGAGCAACAAGGAATGTTGTTGGAACTTGGACGACTGTGCGGGTACGAAACCTTTACCAACGCGACAGACAAGACTATTCGTCAATTTCGCGGGGTGTCGCTTGCGAATTTTGCAACGGTCAGAGATACAAATGAGCTGCTCGCCCTGCCGCTGGAGAAAATACGGAATACGGACGTAATGTGGATGGCCGAAGATTCTGAGGGTCTCTATCCACGCTACGCTTTCGAGGTCGAGCACAGCACAAAGGTAAAGGATGGCCTCTTACGTTTGCTGAAAATCCCCGAGCGCTTTAACGTGGGTCTGTACGTCATCGGCCCGGGGGATGAAGAAGCGGTGTTATTTGACCGTTATATGCGTGACGCGCCATTTAGACAGCACACGCAACGTTTTCACTTTTTCCGTTATGCAGATGTGAATGCGTTTTATCAAAGCGGCGTCAGTTTCGATCAACACCGGGAGAGTTGGCACATCCAACTCACGGGTCTTCATTAGGTTGTCAGCGCCCAAGTTGTCGCCGTGGCAATAGACGCGGTCATCGATCAGTCGCTCGTCCATAAAGTCGGCGTGTCTCGGGAGTCAGGGATTTCACGCTGCCTGTGGACTGCAGCATCGGCACGTATTTCTCGGCGGGCGTGCATTCGATATCGTCCCAGTCGATAACAACGACGCGAACATCGCCCCTGTTCGCCGCGACGTTCTGTACCACTCCGCCGTGCACCTCAATGATCACATTTGTCATGGGCACGCTTATACCCGAATGATGACTGTTTATCTACAGACTAGAAGTAGCATCCGGTTTTGGGGGTAGTGGTGCGTGGGCAGTGAAATGAGGCCTGCTCGGAAACGACAGAGATCCTTCGACCCTTCGACTGCGCTCAGGGCAGGCAAGCTCAGGATGACAACCTTTGGCGGAAGGGTAAACCAGGCTATCGGTAAGTGATATTTTTTGCTGGACGGGGTGGGGCATTCGTGGTAGGGTCGCCACAGGTCGTTCTTTGACATAAGGGACAAAGGGGCAGATCGGCGTTCCAAGAGGGGCCCCCCCTCCAAAAAAAGTGAAAATTGTAAAACGAACCCAAGTTTATCCAAGCCGGCGTGGAAATTCCCAAAAAACAAAGCCAAAAACGAACCCAAATTCGGCGTCAGACCGGGTGCCGGGAAGACGTATTTGGGGCAAGGGAACGGCCTTAGCGAAGGGTGCGGCTGACAAAATTTCACAACAACCGGCGCTGGGTGTCGTTGTGCACGAGGTCGGAGACGGGGCGGTGGGAGCGGGCGCGGCGCTGTTCCATGACGAACTTGTCCATTTCGGATTCGACGGGGGACGGATAATGGCCGGTGTAACAGGCGGTGCAGAATTCGTTCGGGCGCAGGCCGGTGGCGGCGATCATGCCATCGAGCGTGAGATAGCCGATGGAATCGGCGCCGAGGAACTCGCGGATTTGCTCGAGCGAATTGTTGGCGGCCATCAGTTCCTTGCGGGTGGGGAAATCGATGCCGTAGGCGCACGGCCATTTATGCGGCGGGCAACTGACGCGCATGTGGACCTCTTTTGCGCCCGCCTCGCGCAGGGTGATGACACGGGCCCGGGCGGTCGTGCCGCGCACGATGGAGTCGTCGACCACGACGACGCGTTTGCCCGCGACCATTTCCCCGATGAGATTGAGTTTCACGCGGACGCCGAAATCGCGGATGAGCTGGCTCGGCTGGAGGAACGTGCGGCCGACGTAATGGTTGCGGACGAAGGCATTGCCAAAGGCGATCCCGCTTTGCTCGGCGAATCCCAGGGCGGCCCAGTTGCCGCTGTCCGGCACGGGGATGACAAGGTCGGCTTTGACCGGATGCTCGCGGGCGAGTTGGCGGCCAAGGTTGATGCGGACCTGGGCGACGTTTTTGTGGTAGAGATCGCTGTCGGGCCGGGCGAAATATACAAATTCGAAAATACAGAAGGCGCGGGGTTGCTGCGTGTCGGCCCAAGGGTTGACGGAACGGAGACCGTCCTTGTTGATGACGACGATCTCGCCCGGCATGATGTCGCGGACGTATTCGGCATGGATCAGATCCAGGGCACAGGTTTCGCTGGCCAACACCCAGGCCGCGGCGTCGGCGCGGCCATGCTCGTTCGGAACGGGCAACCGTCCCAGCACCAGGGGACGGAAGCCGAACGGGTCGCGGATGCCGATGAGTTCGTCCTCGCCCAGGACGACCAGCGAATACGCGCCCTGGAGCCTGCGCATGACCGCTTCGAGCGAGTGGGCGCGGTCTTCGTCGGTGGGGCGGGCGAGCAGGTGCAGAATGATCTCGCTGTCGGCGGTCGTCTGAAAGATCGAGCCGAGTTCTTCGAGTTCGGCGCGGAGGCGGGCGGCGTTGGTGAGATTGCCGTTGTGGGCGATGGCGATCTGGCCACAGGCGCAGTCCACGACAAGCGGCTGGGCGTTCTTGATGTGGGAACTACCGGTGGTCGAGTAACGGACGTGACCGATGGCGAGATGACCGGGCAGCGAGCGGAGGATGTTCTTGTCGAATACCTGATCGACGAGTCCCATGCCCTTGAAGGTGCGCAGGTCGACGCCGTCCGAGGCGGTGATGCCGGCGCTTTCCTGGCCGCGATGCTGCAACGCGTACAGCCCGTAATACGTCAGCTCTGCCGCATTCGGGTGCCCGTAAATTCCAAACAAGCCACAATAATGCCGTGGCCGCGCGCTGTGTTCCGGGTTCATTGCTCGGTTGACTCGCTTCGACGTGCTCCACAATGTCGAACGGACCGCCTCCGACGGAATCCATTAGCCCAACCGATGGCAAATAGCAAGGGGCAACGCCCCGCTGGGGAGGATTATTTTGGTTGATGGAATGACAGCGCTTGCGGAACGGACCGGCAGCCTACGTCGAGGCGGTCGCAGAAGCATTCGCTGCCTGATCGCCGTCGAGAACTTGTTCCAGCGTCTTCAACAGGTCAGCGTTACTAAACGGCTTGGGAATGAACCGTTCGACCCCTTCGCGGAAATCGGAAGGCAATTCGTCGGAATTCACGCCCGAGACCGCCACTACTTTTGCGTTCGGATTCAGCTTGCGCAGGAACTGGAGCGTCTCCGCGCCGTTGAAGCGGGGCATGTTGAAATCGAGCAGCACCGCGCCGATGTCATCTCCTGCATAGCGCGCCATGTCGAGTCCCTTCGGACCGGTGCTGGAGGCGAGCACATTGTAGCCTTCGCCACCAAGCACCGCGCGCATGGTGTCCAGAAAATTCGGATCGTCATCAATGATCAGAATGGTGGTTTTCGGTTCGGCGGTGTCGACGGAGTGTTTCGTCCGCGGCCTCAGCTCGATCGACTGCGAGCCACTCTTCCCGAACAATGCAACGGCGGCGCCAAAAATGCCCATATGTTTTCCTCTCACTCTTACTGCGCGACTTCCGCGGTGCTTGATGCACCACGCCTCGGGATAACGCAGGGTTTGTGCCAAAGAAGTGGGGGAGACCAAACAAAGAGAGTCCCTGCAGGCGGCGTGTGATATGACCGATAAGTTGTCCATGCAACGGCTTGGGAACAAGACGCTTAGGTCGACACTTCTGAGTGGTAGCGGAGGCTCTGAAGAGTGAGGAAACGCGAAATTCTCGCCGGGCAGTCCGAACTATTGCCCGATAAGTACAGGCGCACCCACGGGAGCTGGGACGCCACCCGCACGTTCGACCGTCACGGCAAACTTGTCAATGCACGCCATGTCCTTGGCCAGCTTGACCGGGAACACTGCGTGGCCCGAATCATCCGTCCAGCCCATGCCTGCCGCGACCGGCGGTTCACTGCCGCAGATCGCCCAAAGTTCCAGACATTTACCCTGGCCCTGTTGGACGGGAGAGCAATTGGAGACGACCATAAATCCCGTTTTCCTGCCGCCATTCCAATACACCTTGGCTACGACCTTGCTTTCGCCCTTGGGGTCGACAAGCGGCGTCACGCGAGTGGCGGGATCCATGAACAAATCGAGCGACGAAGTTTCCTCGTCCATCTTCCTCTGCAGCACGGCCGTTTGCAGGTTCTGTTGCTCGACCTGGTCGCGCATCCGGCCGGTCGCCCGCAGCAATCCATCCTTCTCTTCCGACAACTGTTTGTTGGCGGCGCGCAACGCATCCAGATCATGCTTCTGTTCCACGTTCTTGGTGCGAAGCTGCTCCAACTTCCCGCCAAAGTCCTTGTTTTGGGCCTCAAGGCGGCCATTCAGATCGGCGAGGCTGCCCTGCTGCTCCCTATTCGTGGCGACAAGACTATTGTACGCATCCGTTGTCGCCCGAAGCTGGCGCGTCACGATTTGAAGTTGAGTGTTCAGGTTCATCAATACAACGGCGAGCACGGCCGCCGCAGCCCACGGGACGAGACGGACGATGACCGCGCCAACATGAAAGCCCGGCGGTTTCGCACGCGGGGCGGGAACAGCCACCGCAGCGCCAGCCGGTGCAGTCGTAGGTCGTTTGCCGTCGTCAACCGCTGCCGCGATCCGATCGTACAGGTTTGGCGACGGCTTCGCCGATGGCGCCGCCAGGGCAATCTGGTCCGCGACCGCCTGATACTCAGCCAACTCCGCGATACATCGTTCGCGGTTCTCGGCGATGTACCGCTCAAAATTGTGCAGCTCGTCTCCGTCGAGCGCGCCGACGACGTAGAGCGGGAGCATCTCGCGGAATGCCTCGTGAGTCATGGGCTCTGGTCCCCCTTGCCGCCGCCACCAAGTTGCTCGCGTAGCCGCATCATCCCGTTCCGTATCCGCGTCTTCACGGTGCCCAACGGCTGGCTGAGTTGTTGGGCAATTTCAAATTGGGTCAATCCACCGAAATACGCCAGTTCAATGGCCACGCGCTGCTCGGACGGCAGCGATTTCAACGCCGTGCGAACCGTCCGTTGCGCTTCGGTCGCCAACGCCTCGTCCGCCGGCGTCCTCGCCTCGCCAACCTGCGAAGCGTCCTTCGCCATGGATTCGGTGACGCGGGTGCGCGTCTTGCGCGACCGGAGCCGGTCGATGGCCCGGCTGCGGGTCAGCATGATCAGCCACCCGATCGGTTTGCCGCGCCCCTCGTCGAACGAGCCCGCCGTTTTCCAAACCTGCACGAAAGCTTCCTGCAGCACGTCCTCCGCCTCGGCGCGGTCGGAGAGAACCTTCAGCGCCAAAGCAAACAGCACGGCGCTGTGGCGAGTGTATAGCTGCCGAAGCGCCTCCTTGTCGCGGGCGGCCACGGCGCGCAACAATGCGCGGTCGTCCGCCCCCTCTGTCGATGACGTGTTCACGCGGTCCTGGCCATCAGGCATGGGCGGACTGTAGCAATCGCGCCACAGGCTGGCTAGTGAAAAAGTTCCCCAGACCTCGCAGGAACCAAATGACTCAGTGAGATACATGCAAAATGCTTGTCAGGACGTTTACGCCGCCTGCTCTTGACAATAACTGTCTTCGTCCACGTCGGCGCGGCAGTGAATTCCACCGGCACAGTGCGCCAGATAATGAGGGCGCCGCATCGCCCGCGTGGCGCCCGCGCGAATCGGTGCCTTCGCGATCCAAACGCTATTCTCGGTCGTCTCATTCCAGGAATACTACGGATGCGGGACAGAAGATGGATTGCGAACGGGGAAAAGCTTCGAAACCATGCCCAGATCGCTCAGGTTTCCATCAGACGGCCGATGGCATTCCACCAAATGTCTCGCAACCGGGCCACGTCCCACGACAGCTCGCCCCCTTGCGCATGGATTGTTAACTCGCTGCCTCCCGTCGCGCCCAGCACGGTCACGGGAAGCGCACCTTGCGCGATTTGTTCGACGTTTTCGGGAGCGCAACTCACAATCACTCGCGACTGCGCTTCTCCAAACAGCGCCGCATCCAACCTCGTCCCAAGTGTGCCCAAATCAACGGTCGCGCCCACCATCGCGTCGCCATTGGTCATGCAGCATTCGGCAAGCGCCACCGCCAGACCGCCTTCGCTGCAATCGTGGGCGCTCTTCACCCATCCCTTGCGAATGATTTCCAGCACGAAATCCGACAGCCGCTTCGCAAACGCCAGATCCATCCGCGGCGCACGGCCCGTCTTCAGCCCGTGAATCCGTTTCAGGTACTCGCTCCCGCCAAGCTCGTCGCCAATCTCCCCAATCAGCAGCACCGCATCGCCCGCGCCCTTGAACCATTGTGTGGTGATGTGTTTCGGATCGTCGATCAATCCCAGCATCCCGATCGTCGGCGTCGGATCGATCGCGCCCGCGGGAGATTCGTTGTAAAAACTCACGTTCCCGCCCGTCACCGGCGTGTGGAACATGTTGCACGCCTCGCAGATCCCCTCCACGCACCGGCGGAACTGCCAGAACACTTCCGGCTTCATCGGGTTGCCAAAATTCAGGTTGTCCGTAATCGCCAACGGTCGCGCCCCGCTGCACACCAGGTTCCGCACCGCTTCCGCGACCGCGATCTTGCCGCCTTCCAACGGATCAAGGTGGCAATACGTCGCGTTGCAGTCGGTCGTGAACGCGATGTATTTGTCTTGCCGCGCCGAAGCGGCTTCAGCCGCGAAGGCGGGCGCCCCCAGATCCGGGCGGCTCAAATTGATTCGCACCACCGCCGCGTCGCTGCCGGGCGCGACCACCGTCCCGTGCTGCACCATGTAATCGTATTGCCGATACACCCAGTTCTTCGAGGCGATGCTCGGCGAACCGAGCAGCTTGACCAACACGTCCTGCAGGTCGTCCGGTTCGACAACGCTCCGCACATCAAATTTCGCGTGGCGGATTTCCCACTCCGGTTGTTTCGCCTCGCGATAGTACACCGGCGCATCCTCGGCCAGTTGTTTGGCCGGTATCTCCGCCGCCACGTCATTCCCGACCTTCACCCGCATCAGGCCGTCGCCCGTCACGCGGCCAATCGTCACGCCGTGCAGGTCCCACTTGTTGAAAATCGCCTCGACCTCTTTCTCGCGTCCCTTCTGCGCGATCAACAACATCCGCTCCTGCGACTCGCTCAACATGATTTCATACGGCGTCATCCCCGTCTCGCGTTTCGGCACCAGATTCAAATCGATCTCGTTGCCCGTGCCGCCCCGGCTCGCCGTCTCGCACGTCGAACACGTCAACCCCGCCGCGCCCATGTCCTGAATGCCCACCACCAACCCGTCCGTCCGCATCACCTCCAGGCAGGCCTCCAACAACAGCTTCTCCATGAACGGGTCGCCCACCTGCACCGCCGGCCGGTCCTGTGGCGATTCTCGAGTAAGTTCCCGCGACGCAAACGCCGCCCCCGCCAGTCCGTCCCGTCCCGTCGCGCTGCCAACGTAAATCACCGGGTTGTCCACGCCCGCCGCCTTGCCCCGTTTGATCTGGTCGTGGCGCAAGACGCCCAGTGACACCACGTTGACCAGCGGATTGCCGTTGTAGCACTCGTCGAAGTACACCTCGCCCCCCACCGTCGGGACCCCGATGCAATTGCCGTAATGCGCAATCCCCGCCACCACCCCGGCAAACAGCCGGCGGTTTTGGGAAGCGTTCCCGGTTCCCGGTTCCCGGCTCGACACTGAACCCTGAACCTTGAACTCTGAACCATTTTCTATCGGCCCAAACCGCAACGAGTTCATATTCAGAATCGGCCGCGCCCCCATCGTGAATATGTCGCGGATGATCCCGCCCACGCCCGTCGCCGCGCCCTGGAACGGCTCGACCGCGCTCGGGTGATTGTGCGACTCGATCTTGAACGCGATCGCCCAGCCGTCGCCGATGTCCACGATCCCCGCGTTCTCCTCGCCCGCCTTCACCAAAATGAACGGCGCCTCCCGCGGGAATTTCTTCAGCTCGGGCCGCGAGTTCTTGTAACTGCAATGCTCGCTCCACATCACCGAAAATATCCCCAGCTCGGTTATGTTCGGCGCGCGTCCGAGGATCTTCTTGATCCGCTCGAACTCGTCGTCCGTGATCCCATGCCGCGCGATGATCTCGGGCGTTATAATCACCTCGTTCTTCATCTCGCCAAAGCCTGTATATCACGCGCAACCCCCGAAAGCGAAGCCGAGTCCGCGAGACGCGCCGAATCTTTGCCGACGGCGCAACAGTCTCTGTCGTGCAGCGTCTGACGACCTGAATGCCCCGCCGTGTCTCCGCGTGACTGTAAGAAGTTTTGCTTTGACAGACTCCGGTGGCGGCGTAGCATGCCGGCCAAGAGGTGCCAATGTGAAATACCTATCTGAGATCATTAGTGCCATCCTTGGTTTCTTGGCGGGTGTCGCAGTTATGTGTCACTGATGCCTACTCCACCTCTCGCACTAGCGCGCCCCTTCCCCTCGCATCCACGCCCGTAAGTCGTTGATTTTTGGCTTGCCACAAAAAATGACTGGCGTAACCATACGATTGTATGGTAAAAGCATACAGAATGAATCCACTGGCGGAAATCCTCTCCTCGCGTGTCAAAGCGGAGATATTCCGCCTCTTGTTCGGCGTGGATCAGCAGGAACTGCATGTGCGTGAAATCCAGCGGCAATCCGGCTTCTCCGTGGGCACCGTTCAGCAGGAATTGCGGCGGTTGAGCCGCCTCGGCTTGATTACGTCGCGCCGCGATGGCAATCGAGTGTATTTCCGCGCCAACGCCGAGCACCCCTTGGCCCCGGACATCCACAATCTGGTGCTGAAAACCAGCGGCCTTGTCGAGGTCTTGCGTGGGGCCCTGCGTTGCGACAAAGTCCAGTTGGCCTTCGTCTTCGGCTCACTGGCCAGCGGTGGGGAGCGCGCCCACAGCGACGTGGACCTGATGGTGATCGGAGCGATTGGATTGCGGGCGCTGGGGAAACGGCTCTCAGGCGTGGCTGCCAAGCTGGGCCGCGAAGTCAACCCGCACGCGATGACGCAGGAGGAATTCGTGCAACGAAGGGTCGGCGGGGAACACTTCATTTCCACTGTATTGGCCGCACCCAAGCTTTTTGTAATAGGAACTGAGCATGAGCTTGAAACACTCGGTCTTGACACTGTGCGTCTTCAGCGCCTCCTCATTCATACTCACGACCAACTTCGTAATCGGAACTGAGCATGAGCTTGAAACAATGGGCCGATAACGGCTGGCTGCGCCCGCACCAGACCAGCCCGCAGGAAATTGCTGACCTGCTGGCGATTGTCGAGCGCGACCTCGCCGATGCCGAAAGCGACATCTCGGCTGACTGGCGGTTCGGCATCGCTTACAACGCCGCGCTCAAGCTCTGCACGATCCTGCTGTCCGCCAGCGGCTACCGCCCCGACAAAGGGAATCTGGCCCACTATCGCACGCTCGCTGCGTTGCCCTTGATTCTCGGTCCAGAACACAAGGACGACGCCGACTACCTCGACACCTGTCGCACGAAACGCAATACCGTCGAGTACGACATGGCCGGCGCCGCCACGAAGCAAGAGGCCGCGGAGTTGGTCAACTATGCCAAAGAACTCCGCGACGACACGCTGGCATGGTTGCGGAAGAACCACCCCCACTTGCTGAAATCGAAGCGGCTGTGACCGCGCATCCACCCCCGTAAGTCGTTGATTTTTGGCTTGCTTTTGCAAACGGCCCCGCTATCTTCCCTGCCAAAGAAAGGGGTGGGGACCCTGTTATGTATCTGAAGAGCCTTCAGCTCATCGGCTTCAAGTCGTTTGCTGAAAAGACAACGCTTGAGTATCTGCCGGGCGTGACCGCCATCGTCGGTCCGAACGGCTGCGGCAAATCCAACATCTCCGACGCCATCCGCTGGGTGCTCGGCGAACAATCGGCCAAGGCCCTCCGCGGCAGCGAGATGGCCGACGTGATCTTCAACGGCACCGACGGCCGCCGCGCCATCAACCTCGCCGAGGTCAGCATGACCTTCGCCGAGGTCGACCCGAAAACGCTGTCGCTGCCCGGCGTCAACCTCGATTTCACCGAGGTCACCATCACCCGCCGCGTCCACCGCGACGGCAATGGCGAGTACTTCATCAACAAAACCCCCTGCCGACTCCGCGACATCCAGGGCCTGTTCATGGACACCGGCATCGGCCGTTCCAGCTATTCGCTCATGGCCCAGGGCCAGATCGACCAGATTCTCAGCGCCCATCCCGAAGACCGCCGCACGATCTTCGAAGAAGCCGCCGGCATCAACAAGTACAAGCACCAGAAAAAAGAGGCCCTCCGCAAACTCGAATACACGGAAGCCAACCTCGTCCGCATCACCGACATCATCAAGGAAGTCAAACGCCAGATCATCTCGCTGCAACGTCAGGCCGGCAAAGCCCGCCGCTACAAGGAACTCTTCGACGAGCTCAAGGCCGTCGACACCCGGCTCGCCCGCCACAAGTACGATCTGCTGCACTCGGAAATCACCGGCCTGGAATCCCAAATCGCCAACTTCGTCCAGCAGTCCGACGCGTTCTCGGCCCAGATCACGGAGAAGGAACAGCAAATCACCGATCTCCGCCGGTCGCTCAGTGAAATCGAGCGGGCCATCAATGAAGCCGCCACCCGCGACCACGAACTCAAGAGCGAAGCCGAACGTCATCAGCAGCGCATGACGACCAACGCCGAGCGCATCACCGAGCTCGAACAACTCATCGAGAACCATCACCGCGAGACCGCGGGGGCCGAGGAGAAGATCCGCGTCCAGGAAGAGCTGTTACAATCCCTCAACGCCGAGTTCCAGCAGATCGATTCCCTTCTCGCCGCCGAGCAGACGAAGTTGCGGGCGCAGCAGGAAGCCGTCCGGCAAGTGGACGCCGAGCTGGCCCGCAAAAACGCCGCCGCGAACGAAACCAAATCGGCGCTCATCGATCTGGAAAGCGCCATCGCCCACAGCCGCAACGAACTTTCCGCGCTCGACCAGAAGAAGAAATACGACGTCGTCCGCGCCCAACGGCTCTCCACCGAGCGATCGCAACTGGAAGACCAGCGGCGCGCGCTCGAACAACGGTTGCAGACCTACAACGACGGGTTGGCCGAGCTTCGCAGCAACGTCGGCGCGTTACAGGCCGCCCTCGCCGCCAAACAATTGGAATTACAAACCGTCACGTCGGCCGTCACCAGCGCCGTCGAGCAACATCACACGTCGGTCGCCGATGCGTCCAGCAAACGCGCCCGCCTGGAAGTGCTGCAACGGTTCTTTGCCGCGCCAGATGGACGTTCGACGCTGGGACAAATCCTCGATGTCGAGCCACCCTACGGCCCCGCCATCGAAGCCGCGCTCAACCATGCCATCCACACGATTCTGGCTGACGACCTCGACGCCGCCCGCCAATTGCTCGCCGGCGACCTGCAGAACCCCGCCGTGGCTGTGCCGGGCCTCTGTAGTGCAGAGCCCGCCGTCCCGATGGCGGAGAACACGAATGCGTCCGGGACGGACGGGGCTACACCGGCCATTTCCATTGTCCGCGTGCGTGATGCGCGGTTCGAGCCGCTCGTGCGCTCGTTGCTCGCCAACGTCGTGATCGCCGACGATCTCGATGCCGCGCTGGCGATCCGCGCGTCCGATGCGCCACGGGCAGTCGCAACGTTAGGCGGCCAGTTCGTGGACGAGCACGGTATCCTCAGCGCCGTCTCCAACAGCCATATCGCCGAAATCAGCGCGTTGTCGCAGGAAGTCGCCCAGCTCCAGGACTGCCTGTCCGGGCAGGAATTGTCCAAGGACGAGCTGGAGCAACAGAAGGCCAATTGCGAAACGGAGCTTTCCGCTCTTCGCGCCGATCTCCACGCCAGGGAAGTGGCCCTGGCGTCGAAAGAGGGCGAACTCAGCGCCTTGGCAACCGAAGGCCGCGATCTGGAGAGCAAGGTCCACACCGTGGTGTTCGAACTCCAATCGATCGAGCAACAGGACGCCGAGGAGAAACAGCGGCGCGAGACCATTGGGAACGGCCTGCGCGAGTCGGAAGGCCGCCAGACCGAATTGCAGCAGCAGATGAGCGCCGCGCAACACGCCGTGGATGAGTTGCTGGCCGACAAGGAGATAATGAACCAGCAACTCACCGAGTTGCGGATCGGCGTCGGCGGCATCGAGCACAAGCGGCGCGCCATCGAGAGCCAGCGCGAACCGATTGCCGCCCGCGTCCGCGACCTCCGCGAACGCATCCAGACCTGTGCCAGCGAAATCACCAGTTACACCGCCAAGATCCAACAATTCCGCGCCGAGATCGCCGAGTCCGAAGCAACGATTACGCAACTCGCCGCCACCCGCGCGCAATCCCAGCAGCGCATCGACGGTCTGCAGCATCAGCGCACCGAAGTGGCCACGGGCATCGGCCACGCCGAAGAAGAATTGCGCGCCGTGCGGAAACAGGCAAGCGAAGCCCAGTCGCAGAAGTCGGGCCTGGAAATCCAACTGGCCCAGAAACGGATGGAAGTCCAGAACCTGAAAGACCGCGTCTGGCAGAAGTATCAGGTCAACGTCAACGACGTGCGCAGCGACACGATCAGCATCACCCTGGCCGACCAGGGCCCGGTGGTCACCGAGCAGGTGCCTATGCCCGTCGATTGGGACGCGTTCGAGTTGCAGGTCACCGAGATGCAATCCAAGCTCGACGCCATGGGGCCCGTGAACGTCGAGGCAATCCAGGAATACGACGAGTTGGAGGAGCGCTACAAGTTCCTGACCCAACAGCACGAGGACCTCGTCAAGGCCAAGGACCAACTGTTGCAGGTCATCGCCAAGATCAATTCCACCACCAAACAACTGTTCAGCGAGACGTTCGAGAAGGTTCGCGAGAATTTCCAGTTGATGTACACCGAGTTGTTCGGGGGCGGCAAAGCCAACCTGATTCTGCTCGATGAACTGGACCCGCTCGAAAGCGGCATCGAAATCGTCGCCCGGCCGCCGGGCAAACAACTCCAGAGCATCACCCTGCTCAGTGGCGGCGAACGGGCGCTCACGGCGACCGCGTTGTTGTTTGCGATTTACATGGTCAAGCCGTCCCCGTTCTGCGTGCTCGACGAATTGGATGCGCCGCTCGATGAATCGAACATCAACCGATTCGTCCGCATCCTGCAGCGGTTCATCACCCAATCGCAATTCGTCATCATCACCCACAACAAACGCACCATCGGCATGGCCGATGCGCTGTACGGGATCACCATGGAAGAACACGGGGTGTCGAAGGTCGTCAGCGTGAAGTTCAGCCCGCGCGAGGAGACCCAGCGCAAGGTCACGGAAAAACAGCGCGAAGAGCAGGAAGCTCGTATCGACGGCTCCGCCTCTGTCGCACAAGCCGCTTCGGCTGACAAAGACGCTTACGGTCTGCGCCCGCACGAGGAAGAGCTGCACAACGACCTGCTCGAGCAGAAGGAACAAACCCTCGCCCCGATTGCCGAGACTGCCCCCGTCATCGCCGACGCCGAACCGACCCTCGGCCAACCCGCTCCCGACGACATCAAGGCCGAAGTCCGGGCCGCCATCGCCGCCGCCGCCGAAGCCTCCGAGTCCGTGGAGCAAACAGTCGAAGAAGCCACGCCAAAACCGGCCACCGACACCGAGCCGCCCGCCGCACCGCAGGCATAGCCGCAGGCTTTAGCCTGTGTCCGCCTTGGCTGTAGGGCAGGCGCTCCGCCTGACGCCGCTGGTTCCGGGCAATCAAATCAGCCTTGTTTCTCGTCGGTCAAAGCTGTAAGAGACTGTTGGAGGAGCGCCTTGGCTCCGCTGTTGATATGAAGTTGACACTTGCACTCGCATTGCTCACTGCAAGTTTTGCATTTGCAGGTGAAATCGAGCACACCATCAGGTCAGTCACTAACGGAATCCGCGTCGTCGATTGGGAAACCTACACACGCAACGGCTCGACAAACCTTCTCCGTGAGACCGATATACGAAAAGGTCTAGTAGGAGCCAGAGTCCACCGAATCTATTGCGGCGGGCAACTCGCAGCCGGCATTCTATGGATGACGAATGGATACACAGTGCTGGTCGAGACTGGACTGAGTGTCCGGGTCAACACCTTCTTCAAGACGGATGGCGAACTTGATTCGGTAATGCTAGGAACAGAAGATGGGCATGTCGTGGATCTATTCACGGCGACCAACGGAGTTCTATATCCGGCTCAAAATTCTGAGATCAAAGAGGCGAACGAGTGCTCACAACTCGCATTTGGGTTCGTCAGCACACTGACCTCGCTGACCAACACGCCCGCGAAGAAGTGATTCCGATGCACGTCGTGACTTGCCCAAGCCGCTTCACGCTGGCCGCGCGACTTTGGTGAGGCTCCATTTCGGTATTCCCCGATGGTCTAACGTTGTGCTACAACGCCGTCGTGCCCGTCGAATTTGATCTATTCGACTCTGCGTACAACGACGTGCTGGCCGCCTCGGGCTACGTCGAATTTCGTAAGCGTCTGACCGCCTACAACTGCCAGAAGTGTCCCCGCGGCAAGGCCCGCAATCACATCGTCATCGACCGCGGCAATCCCGAATCGAAAATCCTCATCGTCAGCGAGCGCCCCGGCGACAACGAAGACGTCATGGCGCAGGCATTCGTCGGGCGGTCGGGCGAATTGCTCGACAAAATCATGGCCAGCATCGGCCTCGACACCAACCGCGACCTGCTTATCGCCAACGTCGTGAAATGCCGGGCCGAAATCGACCGCGCCCCCAGCGCTCACGAGGTGGACGCCTGTTTCCCGTATCTGCGCCGCCAGATTGAATTGATGAAGCCGAAGGTGATCCTGCTGCTCGGCGCGGTCGCGCTGAAATATCTGGTCAAGGATCGCGGCGACGAATTCTCAATGGAACAGGAAGCCGGAAAATTCTTCACCGCTCCGGACTTTCCCGACATTCACTTCATGGTGCTGTATCACCCCGCGTTCCTCCTCCGCGACCCCACCAAGAAGACTGTCATGTGGGAGCACGTCAAGAAGTTGCGGGCGTTTCTCCAGGAACACGGTTGGATGGCGCAAAGATAAAGTTTGGCAAGCACGACGCTTGGCCTACAATCACGACCATGTTGGAAACGGCCATTGAAGCGGCGAGTGAAGCCGCCAAGTTGTTGCGGAAAAATTTCGGCTCGGGGCTGAACGTCAACCAGGCCACGCAGTACGATCTCAAGCTCGAGATCGACGTGCAGTCGCAGCAACTCATCGCCCGGATTATTCTTGCGGATTATCCTGACCACTGCATCCTCGGCGAGGAGTCTTCCGCGGGAAACCCGCAGTCGGACGTGCGCTGGGTCGTCGACCCGCTCGATGGCACGGTGAATTATTTCTACGGCATCCCGCACTATGCGGTGTCCATCGCAGCGCAGGAACGGCGGGGCCCCGATCAATGGGAAACGGTCGTGGGCGTGGTGTTGGACCCCGAACTCGATGAGTTGTTCGTGACCGAAAAAGGCAAACCGTCGATGTTGCACGGTCATCCGATCCACGTCAGCAACCGCACCGAGCTGGCCGAAGCGATCGTCACGATCGGCTTTTTCAAGAACCTCGACGCGATGAACCGCAGCCTCCAGGATTTCACCCGCATGATTTACAAGGTGCGCAAACTGCGGTTGACCGGTTCGGCGGCGCTGGACACGGTGTACGTGGCCTGCGGACGGTTCGATGGCTACATCGAGTACAGCATTCGTCTTTGGGACATCGCCGCGGGCCAGCTCATTCTCGAGAACGCCGGCGGCCGCGTCGAAAGCAAGCCCGCCGCCGAGCCGCATTCGTTCGACGTGCGGATGTGGAACGGGAAAATACCGATGCACGAATTGGTGTTGCCGCCCGTGTAATCATCTTTGCCTTTGCGGATTCATCCGCTAGAGTCGCCTCCCAATTGGGTGACAGTTGGTACACGCGATGAAACGCATTCTTGTCGGCTGGTTGGCCTTGTTCGGCTTCGGCGCGATCCCGGTGTTCGCCGCCGGGTCAGGGGCGACAACCCCGGAACCCCATCCCTTGATGGTGATCCCGTTCGTAGTGCTGCTGCTCTGCATCGCGCTGGTGCCGTTTATCCACAAGCATCATTGGGAAAAACATTACCCGAAGGTCGCAATCGGGTGTGGGCTGGTGACCGCGTTCTATTACGTCGTCGTTTTGCACAACGCCCCGCGGATGTTGATGAGCCTGATCGAGTACGCGGGGTTCATGGGGCTGATTGGTTCATTGTACGTCATCGCGGGCGGAATCCACATCAATATGACGGGGCGCTCGACGCCGGCGGTCAACACCGGCCTGCTGGCCCTCGGAGCGATCATCGCGAATTTGATCGGCACCACCGGCGCCTCGATGCTGTTCATTCGACCGTTCCTGCGGATCAACAAACATCGCGTCGCCCCGTATCACATCGTGTTTTTCATTTTCATCGTCAGCAACATCGGTGGCGTATTGACGCCCATTGGCGATCCGCCTCTGTTTCTCGGCTATCTGAAGGGTGTGCCGTTCTTCTGGCTGATTCAATTGCCGCAGGTGCTGTTGTCGTGGCTGCTGTGCATCGGTGTCTTACTCACATTGTTTTTCGTCATCGACTCAATCAACGTTCACCAACACCAGCCGCAGAGCGCGCCCGTTGCGAAGGATCGTATCCAACTCGAAGGATCGCATAATTTCATCTGGCTATTCTTCATCATCGGATTCGTCGTGGCGCAAAAGGCGGAATGCCTGAAAAGCGTGGAACACTGGCCGCCCGTCGTCTCGATGGGGGACCGGCTGGGTTGGAGCGCAATAAAAACGACCGAAAGCCTCACAACTCTGTTGATGGGTTTACTGATGGTGGGCACCGCGGTTTTATCCTACAGGTTCTCCAACAAGAACGCGTTACGGGAGAATGATTTTCACTTTGGCCCGATTCGGGAAGTTGGGTTTCTGTTTGTCGGCATTTTTGCCACGATGGTTCCCGCGCTGGATCTGTTGGAAACGCACGCCGCCGACTTGGGCATCGCGACGGTCGGGCACTATTACTGGGGAACGGGATGCCTCTCCGCCATCCTCGACAATGCCCCGACGTACCTGAATTTTCTGGCGGTGGCGTTTGGGGTTCAGAATTTGTCGCTGGAGAATCCGGCCCACATGCAGGTGATGCTGGCCCACGCGGCGACAGCCAACTACATCGTGGCGATTTCTCTCGGCGCGGTGTTTTTCGGCGCCGTCACGTATATCGGCAACGGCCCGAACTTCATGGTCAAGAGCATTGCCGAGTCCAGCGGTGTACCATGCCCGAGCTTCTTCGGGTACGTGCTGAAATACGCTTTGCCAATCCTGCTTCCGCTGTTCGCGCTCGTGTCCTGGCTGTTCCCGCGCTGAGGAGCGGCCGTCGCGTCAACGTCAGCGGCTATCTCGCCACGACCGGCTCGGACTCTACTTCGTCGATGCCGCCGTTGCGAATGGCCGGGGGTTGGGGCAACCGATTCGCTCCGCTCCCGCTTCCGTATTCATCGGCGGCGCTGGCCGCACTTGGATTTTCAGCCGCTTGGAGCAACTCTTCCTCCGTCCACGGCGTGCCTCGGGGGGAACGACAGTTCGGGAGAGCGCCCATCCGCTTCAGCAACTCATCCTTGGCGGCGGCTTTCTGATACCCCTCGGCTGGCTCGATAATGCCCTTCGATAACAATTCCAACAGCGAATCGTTGAGCGAGCACATGCCTTCTTTGCGGCCCATTTGGATGAAGCTGGGGATCTGCTGCAGTTTGCCTTCGCGAATGTTCGCGGCAAGGGCGTAGTTGCTCATCATAATCTCCAGCGCCGCCACGCGGCCGCCACCCTTCTTCTTGCACAACGCCTGGGAAACGACCCCGCGCAACCCCTCGGCGAGACTGCAACGAACCTGCGGTTGTTCATCCGCTGGAAACTGGTTGATTAACCGATCAACTGTCGTGTGCGCGCTATTGGTATGCAAGGTGCCAAAAACCAAATGCCCCGTCTCGGCTGTTTCCAACGCAATGCGCACCGTTTCCAGGTCGCGCATTTCGCCCACCAGAACGATATCGGGATCTTCACGGAGCGCCGCCCGCAACGCACGCTTGAAGCTGTCCGTATGGGAATGAACCTCGCGCTGGTTGATGAGACACTTCTTGTTGGTGTGCACGAACTCGATGGGGTCTTCAATCGTAATGATGTGGTTCGAGCGATGTTCGTTGATGAAATCGATAATCGCGGCCAGCGTGGTCGATTTGCCGTTGCCGGTTGGACCGGTAACCAGTACCATGCCCTTCTGCAGGAAACACAACTTCTTGATCGAGTCGGGTAATCCCAATTCCTCGAAGCTGAGTATCCTCGACGGAATCAGACGAAAGACGGCTCCGATGCCGTTGCTGTCGGCAAAGACATTGCCGCGGTAACGGCCCGCCCCTTCAAGGTCATAGGCGAAATCTGTGTCGTGCGTCTGCTCCCATTCCAGCCGGTTGCGCTCGGGAATGATCTCATAAATGAGCTTCTCGACCGCGTCAGCCGTGAGAATCTCCCTGCCGACGACGGTAATCGTCCCCGCGATGCGGAAGGTCGGGCGATTCCCGCTGGATAGATGAAAGTCCGAAGCCCCTTGGGCCACCATGGCTCGGAAGTACTGGTCTAATGCAGGCATGAATTCTCCAGGAGCAGGGCCAATGCCATGAATGCTTAGGCTAAACTCATCTTTCTCGGGAACATAGGCCTCAGACTGCTTGTCATACCAGGCGAGCGGTGCTAGCATGCGCGAGCACTTGGAGATCGGGCGATGTATAAAGAATTTTACGGACTGCGCGAATATCCGTTCAATATGACGCCGGATCCGCAGTTCCTCTTTCTGAGCCGCCATCATCGTGTCGCCCTCGATGTGTTGTTGTACGGTATCAGCGAACGGAAAGGGTTCATCGCCATCACCGGCGAGGTCGGCGCGGGAAAAACCACACTCTGCCGCGCCCTGTTGAATTCGCTCGATGCCCGGACGAAGACCGCGCTGATTCTCAATCCGTCCCTGTCCGACTCCCAGATTTTGCGGGCGATCACCGAGGAGTTTCGCCTGCAACCCGCCAAGACCACCAAGAAAGACCTGTACGACACGATCAACGCGTTCCTGTTGCGCGAGTTGGCGGCAAACCACAACGTCGCGCTGATCATTGATGAAGCCCAGAACCTCAAGCCGAGCGTGCTCGAGCAAATCCGCTTGCTCTCCAACCTCGAAACCGAGAAGGAAAAGTTGCTCCAGATCGTGCTCGTGGGGCAGCCGGAATTGGCCGAGATACTCGACCGCGAAAGTTTGCGCCAGCTCAAGCAACGCATTTCCTTGCGGTATCACGTCGCGTCGCTCGAGCCCGGGGAAGTCGGCGAGTACATCGAGCACCGCTTACGGGTCGCGGGTGGCGACGGGCGCATCCAATGGGCGCCGGAAGCGTTGACCTTCATCTATTCCTATTCGCGGGGCATTCCCCGCCTGATCAACGTGCTCTGCGACAAGGCGCTGTTGGCCGGCTACATTGCCGAAACGTTTGTCATTGACGCGACCAACATCCGACGCGCCATCGAGGACACCGAATGCCGGCTTCCCGCCAGGGCCACGGAACCCACGTCGGAGGTCCTCGCCGGATGAGCCTGGTTCACGAGGCCCTTCGCAAAGCCGAGCGGGAAAAGCAACGCAAGGTCGGCACCGTGCCGGCCGCGCCGGCGCAACCCCATCATCCCCCGCAACCGGAACCGGATCAGCTTCACGAGCCGGTGCTTCATACGCCTGTCGCGGCGGCACCGGTCGCCCCGGCAACACAAGAAGCGGCTTCTCATCCGCCATCGCCAACGACGGACCGGCCGCGGGAGGTAAGCCACTTCCTGCTGCCGACGCTGATTGGTTGCGTGGCCATCGTCGCCATCCTTGCCATCGTATTTCTCGTGAGCAACGCTTCCTCGGTTCTTCGTCAAACGAAACCGAATGCGCCGGCTGCCGTGCCGGTGGCTTCAGGTCCCGTTGCCCAATCAACCGTGCCGGTCACCCCACCCGCGGCCACGCAACCAGTTGCGCAGCCGAAAGTCGACCCGGCGCCAACACCGAATGCCCCGCCACCGGCAGCGCCGCCCATCGACGAATCGAAATACAAAATCAGCGGCATCATGAAGGATCCCGACGGCAAATCCGTGGCCGTCATCAACGGCCGCGTCGCCTACGAAGGCTATTACATCGACGGCGCCACCGTGGAGAAAATCGAAACCGACCGCGTGACGATCGACGTCAAAGGCCAGAAGGCGTTGCTCCGACTGCATTAGGCCGGGGACGACCGCTGCTCAACCCCGTTTCCGCCCATCCCGTAGCGCGCGGTCGATCTCCCGTTCGGCCGTCTTGCGTTTCAGCGTTTCGCGCTTGTCGATCTCGCCCTTGCCTTTGCCCAGGCCGAGCAGGACCTTGGCGAAGCTCTTGGTGAAATAAATCTTCAGCGGAACCAGCGCCATGCCCTTGGTGTTGAGCTGGCCGGCAAGCCGGTCGATCTCCTTGCGGTGCAGCAACAGCCGGCGCGGGCGGAGCGGATCGACGTTGTAACGGTTGCCGAACTCGTAGGGATTGATATGCGCGTTGTACAGCCAGCACTGGCCACGTTCGACGCGCGCGAACGCTTCGTCAATCGAGGCGCGCGCGTTGCGCAGGGACTTGACCTCCGTGCCTTTCAGTTCGATGCCCGCCTCGTACGTCTCCGTGATGAGATAATCGCGACGGGCTTTGTGGTTGTGAATCGTCGGGACCATCCACAGCCAGTATATTGGCCGCGCCGACCCAATCCCAACCCAAAAACGCGCGTCCGCTACTCGGTCGGACTGGGCGCAGGCGCTTCGGGCACGGCCTCGCCTTCGCCGGCGAGTTCGTACGTGAGCTTGCCCTCGCTGATTTCTTTCAGTGCGATTTCGGAGAAATCCATCCGCGCATCGGTCTGCGTAATCGGGCGATGGCCTTGGGCAAGCTGACGGACGCGCCTTGACACCAGGTTGACAAGCAACTCGGGGTTGGGAACACGTTGCTGCGCAGGCTCCAGATATTTACTCTTCATCCGTAAAGGAATCGCAACTCTAGGGGAAACCGTTTCCATCGACAAGCCTTATTTTAAGTGAGCCGCGACTGTATGGCAAACCGCCCGTAACGACAAGCCCCAATTTTCGCCACCCGCCCCAAGTCGCTGTCATTCTGAGCGAAGCGAAATCGCCGCGAGCCGTCTATCGTGCGACGGCAAATCTCTGTCGTTGCTCCCGCCACACCCGCCGCCGACTCGGCGTCCTTCCCAAGACCTTGTCATTCTGAGCGAAGCGAAAGCCGAGTCCGACGGAGCCGAGTCTTCGAGACGCGACCATGCCGTGCCGAGGTCGCAAACGCGCCAAAGGTGTGCCGCTGGCGCAACCATCGCAGTTGTTGTCCCCGTCTACGTAGTGCGACGCGTGGAACAAAAAGCCCGCACCGACCGTTTACCCTGTTTACCCTGAGTCCGTCGAAGGGAGCAGCGTCGAAGGGCCCGCGCCCTCCTCTACAAACTCCAGCACTTCCAGAAACTCGGCTACGAGATCTATCCGCCTTAGGAGGACTCGTCCGCCTGTTCGAACAACCCATTTTGACGCATTTTGGGGGTCGAACTGGCCAAAAAACCCTGCCATGCCCCCCCAAACTTGGGTTCGTTTTTGGCTTTGTTTTTTGGAATTTTCCACGCCGGCTTGAACAAACTTGGGTTCGTTTTCCGAAATCACGTCTTCTTGAAGCGACCATGTCGTGTCCAGGTCGCAATCCCGCCGTTAGCCCAGCCGTTTTCTTCCCCAGCGTCATCCTGAGCCTGTCGAAGGACCCCTCATCAGCCATCCCCCATTGACCATCTTTCACTATCCCCTATGTCAAAGAACGACGTGTGGCGACCCTACCACGAATGCCCCACCGCGTCCAGCAAAAACTATCACTTACCGATAATCGATTTACCCATTCCGCCAAAGGTTGTCATCCTGAGCTTGCCTGCCCTGAGCGCAGTCGAAGGGTCGAAGGATCTCTGTCGTTTCCGCCAATTCTCCTCGCCCCTTGAGGGGAATCGAGTCGGACGAGAAGCCGCTGGTTGTGCCGAGGCGGCAAAGGATTAAGGTGAGGGGACAGCCTCCCGCTCGATCGCTCGCGCGCCTCTGGCGGGTTGCCGTCGTGCAGCTTGTGTCGTTGTAGGCCCCGCGCCCTCCGCGTCGTTGTGGCTGCGCTTGTGTAAGCCGAGTCCGACGAGACGCGGCCAATCCTTGCCTCGGCCGCAACCGTAGCCCGTGTAGCGTCCGCTGTCCACAGCGGAATTCCCCCGGATCTACCGCCTTCTGAATTCTGGCTCCTGACTCCCCGCCCCGTCCCGCTGAATGCGCCCCGCATTCACCCTGAGCTCCGCGAAGGGCCAACCCGCCGACACGCCTCAATTCCGGTGTAGCGTCCGTTCTCCCGAGCGGAAAGCCTGATGCGTGCTGTCGTGTCGGCCCGCCTCAGGCGTGGCTCTGTCGCCGTGCGGTCGCCCCGCCCCGTCCCGCTGAATGCGCCCCGCATTCACCCTGAGCTTTATCCGCCGCAGGAGGACCGTCGAAGGGAGCAGCGTCGAACGGCTTGTCCTGAACCCTGCGAAGG